>ERZ773359.3087-NODE-3087-length-19792-cov-30.075898_pt1 | contig 19792 bp, 18 predicted proteins | sample MGYA00374955_ERZ773359 | MGnify/ENA primary metagenome ERZ773359 (study PRJEB29098, sample SAMN04486028) | biogas fermenter metagenome | study: EMG produced TPA metagenomics assembly of the Biogas fermentation microbial communities from Germany - Plant 4 DNA1...
AACAGACAAGGGAAAGGATTTTATGGATGAAGTCTTTCCAAAACACGAAAAGAAAGAGGACGGTAAACTTCGATGATCCAAGGGTTTATCACCTATACTTTGGAGACAAAAATGCTAGGCCAGGCACCATAATAACCTTCTTCCCCTATGAAGATGCTGGGGAAGGAAGGATTGGAGACGGCCAGGTAGGGGTTACAAGCTATCTAATACCAGTTGGAGCCATTGAAATTTGGAAAGAAAGGCTGAATAAATTTAATATTGAATACAGGGACAGTTCTCGCTTCGGAGAAAAGTCCATAGAATTTACCGATCCCCATGGCTTAGTCATAGAATTAGTAGAAAGGGAAGAAGGGGATAAAAACTACTGGACCATAGACGACATCACACCAGAGCTGGCCATCAAGGGATTTGCAGGAGCTGTCTTTTACTCACGTTTTCCAGAGCTTACAGCAGAAATCATGGAAGACCTGTTAGGCTTTGAAAGGATAGGAGAAGAAGGAGACTTTATTAGGTTTAAGTCCTATGCAGATATTGGAAATACAATAGATATTAAAACTGCCTCCAGCGGTAAGGGGAGGAATAATGTAGGGACAGGAAGTACTTTAAATCCATTTACTTCAGAGAAAAGGGAGGCATACTATTCGAAATAGCCACTGATGAGCCAGGTTTTGCTGTAGACGAAGATATGGATTCTTTAGGTGAGAAATTGATGCTGCCTCCACAATATGAACATATGAGGCCAAAGCTAGAGGAGGCTTTACCTCCCATTGAATAATGAGGGAACAAACATAGGATTTTCCTATGTTTGTTCTTTTTTATGTAACTGCTTCCAAATCATGGACAAACTACCATAAACAAGCCGGTAAAAATAAATGGTTTTTATGGTAAGATGTAAATTATTAATCTATAGCTTAATTTCTATTACTACCTTGGATAGGAAGGTGGGAAAGGAAATGAAAGTAGAAGCAGGAAAATACAAGTTTATATTAATATTTACCATTATCTTGACTATTGTTTCCAATTTTACATACGCTGTCAGCCCCTTAGTAGATGATATTCAAGTCCCAAGCCCTTGGGCCCAGAAAGATATAGAAAAGGCCATAGAAATTAGCCTGGTTACTGAAAAGGTTCTTGGCAACTATAAAAAGGCCATAACTAGGGAAGAATTTGCAGAGCTGGCCTTGGAATTGTATAAATTCTTAGCTGGAGAAGAAGTAGGTTTAGAAGGAGAAAATTCCTTTGTAGATACCCATAATCCCCGTATTATTGCAGCAAATAAACTAGGGATTATAGCAGGTAGGGGCCATGGAAAATTTGCACCCTTGGAGAATATAACCCGTGAGGAATTGGCAGTAATCTTGTATCGTACACTAAAGATTGCCAAGCCAAGATATGATTACTCTGGAGACCATGAGCATTATTTCAACGATTATTATTTGATTTCTCCATGGGCAAAAGAAGCTGTAGATTATTTATATGTTACTGAAATTATAAATGGTGTTGGCAGCAATAGGTTTAATCCAAAGGGAAAAACTACTAGAGAAGAAGCTATAGTAACTGTAAAAAGAATGTATGATAAGGTCTTGGAAGCGGAAAGAGACAGGAAAAACTCACTTATTGTATCTAGAAGCGGTATAAGGAGTGTAGAGAATCCTTTAATTATACAGTTAAAAAACCTAATACCAAAGGAATTGGGTAAACCCTATATATGGGGTGGTGTAGGTCCAAATGGCTACGATTGTTCAGGCTTAGTATACTATTTATACAAAAAAATAGGCATAAACTTGCCTAGGACATCAAGGACCCAAGTAAATGCAGGTACCTATGTGGCTAAAAAGGATTTGAAATTTGGCGACATAGTATTTTTTGCAAGGAATGGAAAAACCATAAACCATGTTGGTATATATGTTGGAGATGGTAATTTCGTCCATGCCCCCCAATCTGGAGATGTGGTTAAAATCTCAACCTTAATGTCAGGATATTATGCAAGGAGCTATTATACAGCTAGGCGGGTTGTTCATTAAAGCTTAAAGATATATTTTTTAGGATAAGGGAAAATAAAGTAGCAAGTAATAGAAATTAAGCAAAAATACCAGTGTTTTCACTGGTATTTTTTGATTAAAAATCTAAGACAGGGGAAAAAGTATATTAACAACTATTAAATTTTTTAAATATTTCCAAAAAATATTCAATTAGAGCCAAAAAACATGTTATAATAATAAAAATTTTAGACAATTTTAGGGAAAGGGGAGCATTTTTTGAATATACTAGTAAAGAAATTAAAAGAAGTGTCCATGACTGTTTTTCCCATAACCTTATTAGTGCTTATCCTTCATTTCACCATAGTTCCCATTGAAGGAGAAATGCTGGCAAGATTTTTAATAGGAGCTGTACTAGTAATCATAGGCCTTGGAATATTCCTATTTGGTGCCCATATAGGCATTATGCCCATAGGTCATTTGATGGGAGAAACTGTAGCAAAAACCAATAAGGCATATATAGTAGGCCTATTAGGCTTTTTATTAGGATTTCTCATTAACATTGCAGAACCTGATATACAGATACTTGCCAGGCAAGTAAGCCTAGCATCAGGTGGTATTATTTCCTTTGCTTCCATGCTTATTATAGTCTCCGTTGGAGTAGGGCTTATGGTGGGGATAGGCCTCTTGAGGATAGTTTATGAAAAACCCTTAAACCGTTATTTTACAGTAATCTATTTCATTATATTCCTTTTAGGCTTAAAGGCCTTAGAAGAGTTCTTGGCCATTTCTGTTGATGCTTCTGGAGCCACTACTGGAGCCATGACCACTCCTTTCATTTTGGCCTTAGGATACGGGGTTTCCCAATTAAAGGGGGGCAAATCATCGGAAGAGGATAGTTTTGGCTTAGTGGGGATGGCATCTGCAGGCCCTATTGTTGCTGTCTTGTTTATGAGTATTGTAAAGGGGATTACCAATGTACAGGGAGAAGCAGAGGCTTTTGTAGCAAACGTGGGAATCCTGAGCCCCTATATCCGCATATTTCCACAATTTTTGAAGGAATCCTTCTTTACCATATTTCCTTTATCTGTATTATTTATAGTATTTGATATGATTAAATTTAAATTAAACAGGAAAAATAAAAGTATAATTCTTAAAGGACTCCTATATACATATATTGGTCTTACCCTATTCTTAGTTGGGGTAAATGCTGGTTTTATGGAAGTGGGCAGGGTAATGGGCGAAACTATAGCCAATTACCATACCGGAATCCTACCTATTATCGGTTTTGCCCTTGGCATGGTAGTAGTACTGGCTGAACCGGCAGTATATGTTCTTACGGAGCAGGTGGAGGAAGTAACAGCAGGCCATATTAGACGAAAGGTCATCCTAGTGGCCCTATCCATAGGAATTGCCTTTGCAGTTTCCATGTCTATGCTCAGAATTATGATACCCAGCTTGAAACTGTGGCATTTCTTGCTTCCGGGATTTGCATTGGCTATCTTTTTATCATATAAAGTACCACCTATTTTTGTGGGCATTGCTTTTGATTCCGGTGGAGTTGCCTCAGGTCCTATGACTGCTACCTTTGTTTTAGCCTTTGCCCAGGGGGCTGCCAATGCAATTCCTACTGCAAATGTATTAATCGATGGATTTGGTGTTATTGCCATGGTAGCCATGACTCCGTTGGTAGCTTTACAATTACTTGGATTAATTTTTAAAATGAAAGCTAGAAGGGAGGGCTAGGTTTGGAAGTAATAAAGGACAGACTCTTTTTATTTTGTACCATCTTAGATTTTGGAAAGGGCAGTAAAGCACTTAAGCTCTCCGGGGAATTGGGGGCCTTAGGAGGTACAATCTTTTTAGGAAGGGGAACTGTAAGAAGCGAGCTGCTGAAAAAATTAGGCCTAGTAGATATTAGAAAAGAAATCTTCATAACTATGGTTGATAATGAGCAGGAAGATCTTTTCTATGACAAAATGGAAAAGAAGTTTAATTTAGATAAACCCCATCATGGCATTGCCTTTTCTATTCCATTAAAGTACTGTGAAAAATTGGGCGGAAGTAAATATATATCTAAGCCTGAAAAGAAAGGTGTGAATGAAGTGGACTATGAAGCCATATTTGTTATTGTAGATAAAGGCTCCTTAGATGACGTCCTTGATGCAGCAGAACAAGCAGGTTCCACTGGTGGTACTGTAATTCATGGCAGGGGAGCTGGAGTTCAGGAAAAAGCCAAATTGTTTAATATAGAAATAGAACCTGAGAAGGATATAGTACTTATCTTGGCTAAAAAGGAAAAATCAGAAGCCATAATAAACTCAATTAAAGAAAGGTTAAATATTGAAGAAAAAGGTGCAGGTGTTATTTTCGTCCTTGATGTTACAAGGACCCTGGGCTTATATCAAGGAAATTAGCCTATTTAAATAATTTGATGCATGGTGACAATCTAAAGTGACCATGCATCTTTTATATAATCTCTATCTTTCCTATTTTCATTATGGGCCAATCCTTATGGAATACACACAAGACAATACTTAACTATAAGATCTCCACATCTGCATTTAATTTATATATTACATTTTTTCTTTCTACTATAATAGTGGTCTTTTTTGAAAGGCTTTCATGCTCCCTAATTTTTAGTATAAGCTCCCTATTTGGATTTATGGCAATAGGATTGCCTACCATCTCAAGCATAGACAAGTCTCCTACAGTGTCCCCATAGGCATAGCTTAGGTCTAAATCAATATCGTATTTCTCCAGAAATTCCGACAAGGTCTTATACTTGTTATCTGAGTCCCACATTTTTTCTATCTTGCCTGTAAAATTGTTGTTTTCATCTACTAAATAGCTGGTGCCCCTGTATTCTGTTGCCCCGTATTTTTCAGCCATCTTTGACACTAGAAAATCAGGGCTACCTGATATGAAAAATATCTTATGGCCATTTTTTTGATGCCACAATATCCTGTCCCTAGAGTACTTGTATACCATATCTCCATTTAGGTTTATTACCTGGGAGGCTATAAATTCGATATAGGACTTGTTTACTCCCTTTAATTCGTCTAAATATACCTTGCCCAAGGCTTCCAGGTAGTCGTCAAAATCCCCGTATCTCTTTTCCCATTCATCGTATATGGGCTTTATTTTGCTATACCAGACTGAAGGGTTAATGACTTCATATTTAATTAATTTCTTGAAATGTTCTATCATTAGAGAATTTCTAAATATGGTCCCGTCAATATCGAAAAAAGCTGCAATATTTCCCATTTTACCACCTATTTTCTTTTTATATTTATACTATTATATATCATTTACCCAGATTCATAAAGGAAGAATATATAGTTTTATTATATGGTATGTTTTTTTGTATTTGTATATAATGTTAATAAGCGTATTTATTTTTATCTATAGGAGGCCTAAGATGCGTATCGGTTGCTTTATAATATTTTTATTAATATCTATATTCTTGTTTATAATATTTTCCTTTGTTAGCTCAATAGTAGCCATAAGCCTTTTAATTCCCCTTTTGCCCGTCTTAGCCTTAGTGCTACTCCTTTATCTAATATTTAAAAGAAGGTGAAACAAGCCTTTTAGATTCTTCTAAGAGGCTTTTTTCTTTTGGATTTAATTTACTGATATTTTCTTTCAAATTTAATATTATGGGTATAATATGCCTATAAGAAAGGGAAGGATGATTTTATGTCAAAATATCATGAAAGCCCAAGTATTTATATAGATGAAATAGAACTAAGGGTCTTGAACCTTAATAGGTCTAAGGAATTTTATACAAAGATAATGGGATTTAAAGTCATTGAGGAGGAAGAAAAAAGGGTGGTCCTATCAGCCGACGGTGTAAAGCCAATGGTAACCCTAGTGGAGCCAGAAAATCCAATACCAAAACCTCCCAGAAGAACTGGCCTCTACCATTTTGCCATCCTCCTGCCAAGTAGGAAGGACTTAGGCTTATTTTTGAAACATATTAGGGAAATGGGTTACCCAATTGTTGGTGGAGCCTATCACGGAGTCAGTGAGGCAGTATATTTGCAGGATGTAGACGATAATGGAATAGAAATCTATAGGGATATAGATGAAAAACATTGGGATAGGAAAAATAATCAGATTAACATGGTAACTGAACCACTGGATTACAAGGCCATAATGGCTCTAGCAGGTGAAGAAAAGTGGCAAGGCCTGCCAGAGGATACAATACTAGGTCATATCCACCTTCATGTAGGAGACCTAGACCAGGCTAAGAGATTTTATTGCGAAGGATTGAGTTTTGATTTAATTATGTCCATGGCCAACTCAGCCCTATTTATATCCACCGGTGGCTACCATCACCATATAGGTTTAAATATTTGGCATGGGAAAAATGCCCCACCCCTACCAGACAACTCAGCTGGCATGAAGTATTTTTCCCTGGTATTTCCCAATGCTGAAATAAGGGAAGAAAAGATAAATAACCTAAAAAAACTAGGCTACAAAATAATAGAAGATGAAGCTGGCATATTCACCAAGGACCCATCGGAGAATTTAATTAAACTTGTACTATAACTAAATGGCATACTTCTTGCTTATATAAAATGATAAAAGCATATTATCATTTTTATATAAGGAGGAAGTAGGATGAGATTATTGAACAAAGTGGCAATTATTACAGGTGGAGGAAGAGGAATAGGAGAGGCAACTGCTAAGAAATTTATTAAAGAGGGGGCCAAGGTAGTCATAGCCGATATCAACCAAGAAGATATTGAAAGAACTGTTGAAGAAATAAGGGAAATGGGCGGAGAAGTTGAAGGCATCTATGTAGATGTAACTAAGATGGAGTCGGTAAACAGGATGATAGAATTTACCCTAGAAAAATTTGGCAGGCTAGATATTTTAGTAAATAATGCAGGCATAACCATGGACGCCACCCTGTTGAAGATGACAGAAGACCAATGGGATAAGGTTGTGGATGTAAACCTTAAGGGAGTATTTAACTGTGGTCAGGCTGCTGCCAGGGTAATGGCAGACCAGGGTAGTGGAGTAATCCTAAATGCTTCATCGGTAGTAGGCCTATATGGGAATTTTGGCCAAACAAACTATGCTGCAACTAAGTGGGGGGTTATCGGCATGACCAAGACCTGGGCCAAGGAATTGGGCAGGAAGGGAGTTCGTGTAAATGCAGTGGCTCCAGGCTTTATAGCCACTCCAATGGTAAAGAAGATGCCTGAAAAGGTAATAAACATGATGAAGGAAAAGACCCCACTACAAAGATTAGGTGAGCCTGAGGAAATTGCCAATGCCTATGCCTTCTTAGCCTCCGATGAAGCCCAGTTTATAACAGGTGCAGTACTAGAAGTAACTGGTGGAGTAGTATTATAAGAGCCTAAAGCTATTATCCGATGGTGATAATAGCTTTTTAGTTATTTAATTTTACCGATATTAGGTCTCTCCTATGGTAAAATAAATAAAGAGTAATGGATGTTTTGGAGGTGCTTCATGGCCGATAACAAAGATAAACTCCAACAAGATGAATTTTTTGATTTGGAAGAAGATGCTGCAGTGACTGAATACCTTATATCCATGCTACACAAAATATTTGACCCCTTACCAGTTCCCTTGATCCTGTTGGACAAAAACGGGATTATCAGGATGATAAACCAGGTATTTGCAGACTTTTTGCGCTATCCAAAGGAAGAAATCATAGGAAAATATGTCCTAGATGTGGACAAGTATTCCCGCTTTCCCTATGTTCTAAGGACTAAGAAGGCAGAAATAGCATGGAAGCACACCTTTGAAAATGGCCATACTGCCATAGTCCATAGGATTCCCGTCTTAGATAATAAGGGAAAGGTAAAATATGCAGTGGGCATGGTCCTATTTGAAGACCTGGAACAGTTTAGGGAAATTATAACTAAGAACAAGCTGCTGGAGACGGAAATCCACCTATATAAAAATCAGCTAAGGGAAATGTACGGTGCCAAATATTCCTGGGACAATATCGTAGGCAAAAGTGAAAAAATGGCCCAAGCCAAGTTCATAGGTAAAAGGGCTTCAAATTCAGTATCCAATGTCTTAATCTTGGGAGAATCTGGAACAGGAAAGGAATTATTTGCCCATGCCATTCACAACGACAGCCCTAGAAGCTTTTCCCCCTTTGTTAAGGTAAACAGTGCCGCCATTCCCTCAGAGCTATTGGAATCGGAACTCTTTGGCTATGAGGAAGGGGCCTTTACAGGAGCTAAAAAGGGAGGTAAAATTGGCAAGTTTGAATTGGCCAACGGTGGAACAATCTTCTTAGATGAAATAGGAGATATGCCACTTAAAATGCAGGCAAAGCTGCTTAGGGTATTGCAGGAAAAGGAATTTGAAAGAGTTGGGGGCAACAAGGTAATTAAAGTAGATGTAAGGGTAATAGCAGCTACAAATAAGGACTTGAAAAAGCTAATCCAGGAAGGAAAGTTTAGGGAAGACTTATACTATAGATTAAATGTAATGACTATTGAAATCCCGCCTTTGAGGGAAAGACAAGAGGATATTGAAGAACTGGTGAAGGTCCTTTTAAAAAAGCTTTCCGACCAGCTGGGCAAATATGTGTCCAATATTTCAGACAAGGCCTTAGAATATCTTCTAGCCCATTCCTGGCCAGGAAATGTTAGGGAGTTGGAAAATGTATTGGAAAGGGCCATAAACCTTACTGATTCAGATACTATTTTGCCAGTTCATCTGCCAGTATATATAACCCAAAGTTCGAGAAAACCCATAGACGGGCCTGTAAGACCCCTTAAGGATATAATCGAAGATGTGGAAAAAGAAGCCATCCTTAGATGCTTAGAATATACAGAAGGAAACAAGTTAAAGACAGCAGAACTATTGAATATTAGCCGTTCATCCTTATATAACAAGATGGAGAAATATGGGATAACTTAAAACTACCCTTGTGGGTAGTTTTTTTATGATAATTTACACTTGTGTCTGTACAAAAACTACACATGTCCAAAAATAATACAGGAACCCTTGCCAAAAATCTACAAAGAAATTCCAAAAATCCCTCATACCTATACTTATTTTATCTTGGCATACTAGTTGCATATAAAATAAGGCAAGAAAAAGATATGAAGGGAGAATTCCATGGCAAACTTACTAGATTCTTTTGTAAAGGTAGCACCCTATATAAGTCAACTTACCAATACTGACATAGCAGTATCCGTATGTGATTTGGAAAAATGCCTAATCTATGTTCCAAGCAAGAAATTGGACCACAAATTAAGGGCTGGAGATCCCCATGTGAAGGGTTCTGTAAATTATGAATCCATTATAACAGGTAAAAGGGTATTTAAAAGGGTAGGGCCAGAGGTCTTTGGTTTTCCCTATATTGCAATAGCCATACCAATTAAAGATGAAGCTGGCCAAATAATAGGCTCAGTATCCTTTACTGAGGCTGTAGACAGGCAGGACTTACTCTTGGCTCTGGCAGATAATTTAAAGGCTACAATGGAGCAGTTAACATCCATTACAGAGATAATTACCACCAACTCTCAGAAGCTTAAGGATGTAGGAAATGGCTTAAATATTTTTGCAAAAGAATCTATGGAAAAGGTGGCAGATACGGAAAATATTTTGGGCTTTATTAGGTCCATATCGGAAAAGACCAATTTATTAGGATTAAACGCCTCCATAGAAGCAGCAAGGCTGGGGAAAGAAGGTGGAGGCTTTGGGGTAGTGGCAGAGGAAATTAGGAAGCTAGCAATTTCCATCAGCGATTATGTAAAAAATGCAGAAAGGATAATAGATGACCTAAAAACCTCCACAGACCAAATAACTAGGAGGCTGGAGGAGCTACTAAGCATTTCCTCCCACCAGATAGAGATCAACAACTATATTAGGAGCCTAGTTGTTGAAATAAACGAGAGGGCGGAAAGGTTAAATGAAAATGCCAAGTTATTAAATGAGGAGGGTTAAAATGTTTAAACTGAATTCTGTCAACTTGCCAAATGGAGAAACAATGGGTTATAGGAAGGCTGGAGCAGGGGAGAAAGTTCTTATCCTAGTTCATGGCAATATGTCCAGCTCCCAGCATTGGGATACTGTAATGGAGAGGATGCCTGAAGACTTTACAACCTACGCCATAGACATGAGGGGCTTTGGCATATCCAGCTACAATACTCCTGTCAACTCTTTAAGGGACTTTGCTGAGGACTTAAAACTATTTGCAGAGGCCTTAAACTTGAAGAAGTTCAGCCTGGCAGGCTGGTCAACAGGGGGCGGAGTCATTATGTACTTTGCCATAGACTATCCAGAATATGTAGATAAATTGATTCTAGTGGAGTCAGTAGGCATAAAGGGTTATCCAATGTTTAAAAAGGATGAAAAGGGCCAGCCAATTTTAGGAGAATTTTTAAAGACTAAGGAAGAAATAGCCAAGGACCCAGTACAGGTAATACCCATATTAAATGCCTATGAAAATAAGGATAGGGATTTCCTAAGGCTTGTATGGGATTCTACAATCTATACATTCAACAAGCCCAGTGAAGAAAGATATGAAAAATACCTAGATGCCATGCTGCAGCAAAGAAACTTAGTAGACGTAGACTATTCCCTAGTCCATTTCAATATTTCAGACCACCACAATGGTGTAGTAGAAGGAACTGGAGAAGTACACAAGATAACAGCTCCTACCCTAGTGATCCAAGGGAAAGAGGATTTAGTAGTGCCGGTGGAAATGGGAGTAGGCATAGCTGAGGCCATAGGTGAAAACGCCAAGTTGGAACTATTGGACAATGGGGGCCATGCACCTATGACCGACGACTTAGACAGGTTTATGAATTTGATCTTGTCCTTTTTGGAATAAAGAAAATCTAGGAGGTAATAAAGTGACAGATATAAATGTTGGAATAGTAGGTACAGGCATTTATATACCAGAAGGCAGAATGACTGCAAAAGAAATTTCCCAAGCCACCAAGGGCTATTGGGCAGAAGAAGCAGTCATTGAAAAGCTAGGTATAATAGAAAAGCCAATACCAGGACCAAATGACGGGACCCAGGAAATGGGAGTTAGGGCAGGCCTTGATTGCCTGGAGAGGACAGGAATAGATCCAAAGGAAATAGACTTGATCCTCTGTATGGGGGAGGAGTGGAAGGAATACCCCCTTACAACCTCAGGCATCTATATTCAGGAAAAAATAGGAGCCACCAATGCTTGGGCCATAGATGTTCAGCAGAGGTGCTGTACCACAGTAGCTGCCATGAAGATGGCCAAGGACATGATGATTGCAGATGAAGATATAAATACAGTAATGATAGTAGGCGGCTATAGGAATGGAGACTTCGTTGACTATACCGATAAGGATATGTCTATGATGTACAATCTATCAGCCGGTGGCGGAGCCATTATCCTAAGGAAAAATTACAATAAAAATCTTCTACTAGGCACCCATATACTGACAGATGGGTCCATGGCCAGGGATGCCGGAGTAGAATATGGAGGTACAGAAAAGCCCATTACTAGAGAAAATGTAGATATTGCATATAAATCCCTAAGGATCTTTAATCCAGAACATATGAAGTCCAGACTAAATGAAGTCTCAATGAAAAACTGGTTCTACTGCATAGATAAGGCCTTTGAAAAATCGGGCATTTCAAAGGAGGAGCTGGGATATCTTGCAGTACTGCATTTTAAATATTCACAGCATAAGGCCATGGTAGAAGCCTTAGGCTTAACTGAAGACCAGACTATTTATCTATCTAAGTATGGCCATATGGGCCAAGTAGACCAAATCCTATCCCTCCATCTAGGCTTAGAACAGGGCAAGATAAAGGACGGTACAGTAATCTCCATGATAGCAGCAGGTATAGGATATGCTTGGGCAGCAAATGTAATTAAATGGGGACCGATAGGAGGTAATTAAATGGACGTAATGAAGATCTATAAGGAAAAATTAATAAGTGTAGAAGATGCACTAAGGATGGTAAAGTCAAATGACAATATAGTATCTGGCATGGCTGCAGCAGAAGGAAGGGAGTTTTTAAAGAACCTTCACACCATAGCAGACAGGGTTAAAAATGTCAATGTAACTACCTGCCTGCCTATGGGTGATTATGAATATTATGTAAATCCTGAGTATAAGGAAAGCTTTACCATGGAGGGGTGGTTCTACAGCCCAGCCATTAGAAAGGCCCACAAGACTGGCAATATATCCTATATACCAAACCACCTTCATTTAGCAGCTAAAAAGAGGCTGTTCCACAGAAAGCCCAATATATACATTGGAGCAGGCTCATTAATGGATAAACATGGCTATATTTCCCTATCCCTGTCTACCACCTATGAAAGGGAAATAATGGAGGAGGCAGATATAGTCATAATCGAAGTCAATCCAAATATGCCAAGGACCTTTGGAGACTCAGTTGTCCACATAAGGGATATAGACTATGTAATAGAAGTGGACTATAAGCCTCCTACCCTGCCTGAAGTAGCAGTAACAGAAAAGGACAGGATTATAGGCAGATATATAGCAGACTTAATCGATGACGGTTCCACAATACAACTGGGTATAGGGGGTATTCCAAATGCTGTAGCTGCTGAACTCATAAACAAGAAGGACCTGGGAGTCCATACGGAAATGCTTACAGATGGAATGGCAGACTTATACAAGGCAGGGGTTATTACTGGTAAGTATAAGACCCTGATGCCGGGGAAAATGGTGGCTACCTTTGTCCTTGGAACACAAAAGCTGTACGACTTTGTAGATGACAACCCTGCCGTTCAAATAATGAGGGGGTCATGGGTAAACGACCCTTACGTCATAGGCCAAAACTATAAAATGGTTTCCATAAATACCACCATGGAAATAGACTTAACTGGCCAGTGCTGTTCAGAATCCATAGGTCATGTGCAGTTTTCCGGTACTGGAGGGCAGGCGGATACAGCCATAGGGGCCCAAATGTCTGAAGGAGGAAAGTCCATCATAGCCTTACATTCCACAGCTGATATAAGGGTTCCAGGCCAAGAGACGAGGAAGACCGTATCAAAAATAGTAACTAGATTAGCCCATGGAGCAGCAGTAACCCTTTCTAGAAACGACGTTGATTATGTAGTTACAGAATATGGTGTAGCCTCCCTAAGGGGTACTTCCATCAGGGAAAGGGTAAAGGCCTTAATAAATATTGCCCATCCAGACTTTAGGGACCAATTGGAAAGAGAAGCTAGGGAACTGATGATATGGTAATTAGGAGGGAAAGCAATGCCTAAGGTAAAGATAAAGGATAAGCACATCTATTATGAAACTTACGGAGAGGGAGAACCAATAGTCATTTTAAATGGAATTATGATGAGTACTGCCTCTTGGGCCCCATTTGTTGACATATTATCGGAAAAAAACAAATTAGTATTGGTAGACTTCATAGACCAGGGCCAGTCCGATAGGGCCGAAGACCAGTATTCTCAAGACTTCCATGTAGAATGTTTAATAGAATTATTCCATAAACTGGACCTTGGGCAAGTTCACCTCCTAGGCATTTCCTATGGAGGAGAAGTAGCACAAAGATTTGCCTTAAAATACCAGGATAGGCTTTTAAGCCTTATCTTATCCAATACTACCAGCTACACCAATAAATTATTAAAGGACATAGGGGAAAGCTGGATTCATGCAGCCAAAAGTTATGATGGCCATACATTTTTCAAAGCAACCATGCCCTTTATCTACTCTGCAGAATTCTATGAAAAGAATATAGACTGGTTAATGGCAAGGGAAGAGGCCTTTTCCCTTGCCCTAAGGCCAGATTGGTATGAAGGCTTCATTAGGCTAGTCAGGTCTGCAGAGGACCTAGATATTAGGGAGGAAATAAAGAATATTAAGGTGCCCACCTTGATAATAGGTTCAGAATTTGATGCCACTACTCCTTTAAGATATCAGGAGGAAATCCATAGGAGGATACCCCATTCAAAATTTGTAGTAGTTAAGGGGGCAGGCCATGCCCTCATGTATGAAAAGCCACAGGAGTTTGCAGCCTTAGTTCTGGGCTTTGTAAAAATCTATAATGCTGAAATCAAGATCTTCTAAGAAGGGGTGACAAGATGAGCATCTTCATTCAGATACTATTAAATAGTTTGGAAACTGGAGGCGTTTATGCCTTAGCAAGCCTAGGAATAATACTTATCTTTAGAACATCTAATACAACCAACTACGCTCAAGGGTCCATATCCATGTTCAATGCCTTTATTGCAACCTATATACTCATGGGTACAGGCCTTCCAGCCTTTGCAGTGGCTATACTGGCTATGCTATCTGCATTTTTAGTAGGAGTTTTAGTAGATAGGATAGTTATATCTAGGGCCCAAAAAGTCAATCCAGTGTCGAAGCAGATAATTACCCTAGGCTTGATAATGATATTTTTAGGCTTGGCACCAATGCTCTTTGGTACTGACCCCCTTCAATTTCCAAGATTTATCTACGGAGCCCATACAATAATGGGAGCCAATATAAGCTACAATGCCATTTTAAATATAATCATAGGGATAGTAATCATGATCTTCCTATTCCTTATGCTGCAAAAGAGCAAATGGGGCCTGGCAGTAAGGGCTACTGCTTCCAATGACATAGTGGCCAGGATGATGGGGATACCAACCCCCTTAATTACAATGGGATCCTGGGCCATAGCTGCTTCCCTAGGAACCCTTGCCGCCCTTATGATAGCTCCAACCAGCAGTGTAAACTTGTCCATGATGGATGGGGTGCAGATAATAGCCTTGCTGGCCTGTGTCCTTGGAGGCTTTCAAACCTTCTACGGCCCAGTAGTGGCAGCATATATTATAGGCTTTGCCAGCAACTTTATCTCCTTTTATATTTCATCTGTATGGAGCGATTCAATCCTATATGTTTTGATATTGATAACTATTCTTTTCAAGCCAAATGGCTTATTTGGCAAAAAGATTGTAAAGAAGGTATAGGAGGTGTAGATATGAGAAAAAGAGAGAACAAGCTTATACAAGTATATAAAAGCAAAAAGCCCTACTCAGACTATATACTGTTTGGAATCCTCTTAGTCGCACTTCCTATACTAGTGGATATAGGATTGTTGAAATATTCATATTTAACTACCATAGCCAGCATCCTCATATACTCCATAGTGGCCTTGGGACTAAACCTCTTAGTAGGATATTCAGGATTAATATCTCTAGGTACAGCAGGATTTATGGGCTTAGGAACTTACCTGGCAGCCTTTTTAACTAAGGACTTAAATCTCCCCTTTGAAATATCTTTAACTATATCGGTTTTAGTCCCAATGGTCATAGGGATTTTAACAGGCCTAGTTTCCTTGAGAATAGAAGGCTATTATCTAGCCATAGCCACCCTGGCCATATCTGAAATACTTCGAAAGATATTTGTAGAATTTGAGGTGGTGACCAATGGCTTTTCAGGGAAGCAGGCTTCCTATCCAACCCTTTTGGGCTTTTTAGACTTAGGCAGAAATGGGACCTTTATTTTAATAGTGGTCTTTTTAATAGGGATAATGATTTTAACCTATAACTTGATAAACTCCTATACAGGCAGGGCCCTATCTACCATGAGGGGTTCAGAGGCTGCAGCCCAAGCCATGGGAATAAATATCTTTAAATACAGGCTGCTGGCCTTTGCCATAGCTGTGGCCTATTCAGCCCTTGGAGGAGTATTATATATGCATTTTGTAAAATACACCTACCCCAATGCTTGGACCCTTACCTTGTCTCTAAATATATTGGCAGTCATCATCATAGGAGGGGTAAGGTCTATTCCAGGAACAGTCTTAGGAGCCTTCGTAGTCTTTGGTATACCAGACCTTATCCTGAAAAGACTTCCACTGATTGGAGATATTGACGGGGCAGCCTATATATTCAATGGGGTATTGATAATCTTAACCATACTATTCTATCCCTTGGGACTTATACACATTGGGAAAGATTTGAAAAAGCTTAGATTTAAGCTAAGAAAAAGAAAGGAGAGCTACAGTGAGCAAGCATGATTTTATACTAAAAGTTGAAGACCTTTCAATAGCCTTTGGCGGCCTTAAAGCTGTAGATTCCTTATCTTTTGAAATAAAAGAAAAAGAAATCTTTGGCCTCATAGGTCCCAATGGTGCAGGAAAGACTACAGTTTTTAACTGTATAACCCAGTTTTACAAACCAGATAGGGGCAGGGTCTATTTTAGAAATAAAGATGGTCAAATAGAAGACCTAGTGGGAAAGAAACCCCATGAAATCATATCAAAGGGTTTGGTCAGGACTTTCCAAAACATTGAGCTCATAAGGGAATTGTCGGTAATAGACAATGTGCTTGTAGGTTCCCATATAGAGTTTAAAGCTTCCCTTTTCAGCCAATTATTCAGGCTTCCAAAGGCAAAGAGGGAAGAGGAAAGGCTAAGGAGGAAGGCAGAAGAAGTCCTTAAATACATGGGCCTTTACCATATAAAGGACCAGCTGGTGGCAGGCCAGCCCTATGGGATCCTAAAAAAGATAGAATTGGCCAGGACCCTGATGCTAAGTCCTAGAATGATTATTTTAGATGAACCAGCCGCAGGCCTAAACGATACTGAAACCCTAGAACTAATAGAAATAGTAAGGGAAATAAGGGATAAGCTAAATACCACAATCCTACTAATAGAGCATGACATGAAATTTGTCACAGACCTTTGTGATAGGATATGTGCCATTTCCTTTGGAAAGCTACTTGCCATTGGCACCCCGGAGGAAATTCAGGCCAATGAAGAAGTGCAAATTGCCTACTTGGGAAAGGGGGATGAATAATGGAAGCCCTAAGGATTAAGAACCTAAAGGTCAACTATGGGGCCATAGAAGCCCTCAAAGGAATAAATATATCTGTAAAGGAAAGCCAAATAGTAGCCCTCTTAGGTTCCAATGGTGCTGGGAAGACCACAACCCTAAGAAAGATCTCCGGAGTATTGGAGGCCACAGAGGGGACAGTGGAATTCTTTGGCAAGGACATTACTAAAATGGCCATAAATAAAATCGCCTCCTTAGGCATTATTCAATCCCCTGAAGGTAGGCAGGTCTTTAACGACCTTACTGTGGAGGAAAACCTGAGAACAGGAGCCTATACTATAAAGGATAGGAAAACCATAGAGAAAAACTTTAACAGGGTATACAATTATTTTCCTGTCCTTAAGGAAAGAAAGAACCAAATTGCTTCTACCTTATCTGGTGGAGAACAGCAGATGCTGGCCATAGGAAGGGCCCTTATGGGAAGCCCAAAACTATTACTGCTAGATGAGCCATCCTTAGGTCTAGCCCCACTCATAGTTAAAAACATATTTGAAATCATAAAGGAGATAAAAAAGGATGGCACAACAGTCCTAATAGTAGAGCAGAATGCTTCCCAGACTTTGAAAATAGCAGACTATGCCTATGTCTTGGAAGTAGGCAAGATCATCATGGAAGGTACTGGAGATGAACTTAAAGATAATCCTCAATTAATTGAGGCCTATCTTGGAGGAAATAAAAAATAATTAAATTAGGGGGTATATTGATGAAAAGGTCAATATCTATTGTTTTGATCATTGGAATACTTCTAATGACTATTACAGGATGTACTAGCAAGGAAACCCTTTCCCAAGGTGTAACAGAGGAAGTAGTAAAGGTAGGAAATACTGCTGCCACCTCTGGGGCCTTTGCAGCAGTAGGGGTACCCTTTAATGCAGGTATAGAGGCATATTTTAAAATGGTTAACGATGCCGGTGGAATAGATGGAAGAAAAATAGAGTTTATCCACTATGACGATGAATTTGACCCAACAAAGGCCATAGCCTTTACGGAGCAGCTAATAAATGATGATAAGGTATTTGCCATTGTAGGCCATTTCGGTACACCTACCATAGGTGCAACCTTGGATTTGTTAAAAGAGACGGGAATTCCAACAGTTTACTTTGCAGCAGGAATAGCTGAACTCTACAACGAAGATGCAACAAGTGTTGAAAAGGGCAGGGGCCTATTCCCAGTACAGCCAATCTATGTTACAGAAGGTAGGCTAATTGTAGCTAGGGCCATAGAAGAGCATGGGGCTAAAAAAATAGGTGTAATCTATACCAATGACGATGCTGGAAAGGACCTCCTAAGTGGAGTAGAAATCCAAGTGGAAAAGCTAGGGGGAGATTATTCAGTCGTTAAGGAACAGATAAATCCCGGTGCCACAGACGTATCCTCAGCAGTTTTGAAGATGAAAAATGAAGACGTAGACGTAATAGTGGCAGCTTCAATACAGGCAACCCTACCAACTATTATAAAGGGCCTGATTGCCCAAGGAGTAGCTAAGCCAGTATTTACAACATATTCAAATGCCGATGCCACAACTATAGCAAACTTTGCCCAAGACTATGCAACAGCACCTAATCAGTTCCCAATATACTCCAATGCCTGGGTAGACTTATCAGATGAAGCAGAAGTAAATGCCTTCGTAGAAGGGATGACCAATTTTGGCCACCCAGAATATGCATCCAATGCCTTTGCCATGGCAGGCTGGATAGCAGGTCACTTTATGGCAGAAGGCCTTAGAAGGGTGGAAGGCAAACCATTAAACTGGGAAAACTTTATGGCAGCCATGGAAGAAGCAGAGTTTAAGATCCCAATGGGCGGTATAATAAACTATGCCGATGGCAAACGCTTAGGTACCCAATCCATGTCACTTCTAAAGGTTTCCGAGGATGGAACTACTTGGGAAGTCTTTAGGCCAGTAGAAGATTTAAATGATATTATAGAAAGAGTAAAGTAGATTGTTTATTTTTGAAAATTTGTAAAATAGCACCAAAGCAGGTGCTATTTTTTTTAATATTTTACATAATCTGGTTGACAAATATTGACAATTGTTATACAATTTTGTATAGTTTGTATAGGACCGTAGTCCCATTTTAATAAAAATCCATAGGACCTTTGTAATATTTTGCCTTTATCAGGTTAAAAAAAACCGGAAAAAGGAAAGTTAAAGAAAATAAAGATAAGAATTGAGGAGAGGAAATGATTTTTCTTAGTAAAAATGCGGTGGAAAAGACACTTAAACCCAGTAAACTTATCAGATTAGAGGATGAATTAAACCAATTAAAGGAAAATTACCTGCATGTTCAAAAAATAACAAAGACTAGCAGCTGGACCTACTATATTGACACAGATGAGGTATTTTGGTCGGAAGAAATTTACAATTTATTGGGATTAAAGTCAAGATGTTTATTGAAAAACTTAGAGGACTTCTATAGATTTATCCATCCTGAGGACCTGGAAAAGGTGGTAGAGGCTGTAAGCCTGGCCATAGAAGGTAATGAATATGATATTGAATTTAGGATAATAGATTCTAAGGGGAATATAAAGTTTTTAAGGGAGAGAACAAAGGTAATCTATGACAGCAACGAAAAACCCAATAGGATAATTGGAATCATTCAAGATTTAACAGAATTTAAAGTAGTAGAAGAAAATCTAAGGGCCTTCAGCAAGGATTTGATAAATGCCCATAGAATTTCAGGCCTAGGCTCTTGGAGATATGATTTTAAGGAAAAGAAATTTTACGGCACCAATGAGTTATTCCGCATCTATGATATTGAACCAGAGGATATGAAAAAGGATTTTGAAGACTTAATGAAAATAATCCATCCTAAGGACAGGCCTAGGGTCATAGAAGCCATGAAAAAATATACTATGGGAGATGCCATTAGTATAGAATTTAGGGTCATACAAAAAGATGGCTCCTATAAGTATGTCCTGGTCAAGGGCGAGCCCCGATATGATAAAGATGGCCAAGTAGTAGAAATATTTGGGATAGTACAGGATTTAACAGAAAACAAAATCCTAG
>ERZ773359.3090-NODE-3090-length-19773-cov-6.531545_pt1 | contig 19773 bp, 19 predicted proteins | sample MGYA00374955_ERZ773359 | MGnify/ENA primary metagenome ERZ773359 (study PRJEB29098, sample SAMN04486028) | biogas fermenter metagenome | study: EMG produced TPA metagenomics assembly of the Biogas fermentation microbial communities from Germany - Plant 4 DNA1...
AAATGACTCTGAAAGAAATGGATGAGTTATGGGAAAAATCAAAGTTCCAATAGGAATTTAGATAAAATTAAATAAACACTTTTTTTAGGAGGATTTTTATGAATAAAGCTGAATTGATTGCTAGTGTTGCTGACAAAACAGGTTTTACTAAAAAAGACGTTGAAAAAGCTTTAAACAGTTTTATGGAAACAATAAAAGAAGAATTAGTGGCAGGCGGAAAAGTACAATTAGTTGGATTTGGAACTTTTGAGGTTAGAGACAGAAAAGCAAGACAGGGAAGAAATCCTAGAAATCCTAGCGAAACAATAGATATTCCCGCATCAAAGGCACCTGTGTTTAAAGCAGGCAAGTCATTAAAAGAAGCAGTTAACAAATAAATAGACTAGGGGACTAAGTAGGTCCCCTCTTTGTTTCTTTATTTACTGGTAATCCACAAGACCTACTCCCCATTTTTGCATCTTCTATAATTATTGACAAACAATTATTTATAAATGTATAATAAATGATAAGGGGAGGAAGTATGTGGGAAATAATAGAGCATGGACTGATTGACTCAGCTAGGATGTTGCCATTTTTATTTGTGGCATATTTTGTAATTGAATACATAGAACATAAGTCCTCGGGTAAATTAATCAATGGTTTAAGGAAATATGGAGTTGTGGGGGGAGCAGTTTTAGGCTGTGTACCTCAATGTGGTTTTTCTTTGGCAGCATCAAATTTATATGCAGGCAAAATAATTACTACAGGTACATTAATAGCCGTATTTATTTCTACTTCCGATGAAGCCATACCCATACTGTTATCTAATCCGGGGAATCTATACACTATTATATTGCTTATTGTAATAAAAGTATTAATTGCAGTAGGTGCAGGATTTGCAGCGGATATATTTTTAAGGGACTTTTTCCGAAAAAACGCTAAGAATAAGGATGCAATAATTGATGCCATTCAACATGTATGTAGTGACTGTGGGTGTCATGAAGAAGAGAACATACTAAAACCTGCCTTGAAACATACCTTTAATATATTTATATTCATACTTATTACCAATATATTAATAGAGGCTTTAATAACTTTTGTAGGTGAAGAGAATTTGTACAGGTTTCTATTACATGACAGTATTTTTCAGCCTTTACTGGCAGGGATAATAGGATTCATACCCAATTGTGCTGCTTCTGTAGTATTAACTAAATTGTTTATTGACGGAAATTTAAGTCTCGGTTCAATAGTTGCAGGACTATCTACAGGAGCAGGCATAGGATTAGTAGTATTGTTCAGAGTAAATTCTGATACTATAGAAAACATCAAAATAATTTCCTACATATATATTGTTTCTGTACTTGCTGGTTTATTGCTACAGTTTGTTTTATAGCTCATAATTGAAAAGATAAGGGGACACTTCCATAGAGTAGTGTCCCTTGTAGTTTAATTTTTTGATGTTCCTAAGTAAGCATCTATTATTTTTTCGTTTTGTAACAATTCCAATCCCTTACCTTCGAAGGAAAGATTTCCTGTTTCTAATACATATCCATAATCGGCAATTTTTAATGCTTTATTTGCATTTTGTTCAATTAGCAGTATGGTGGTTCCCTGTTTATTAATTTCTTGGATTATTTCAAATATGTTGTTTACTACCAAGGGAGCCAAACCTAAGGAAGGTTCATCCATCATTATTAATTTAGGTTTTGCCATCAAAGCCCTTCCTACTGCTAACATTTGCTGCTCTCCTCCAGACAAGGTTCCTGCCAATTGCCATTCTCTTTCTTTCAACCGGGGGAATAAATCATAAACTTTGTATATGTCTTCTTCAATATTGTCGTTTCTTAAATAGGCACCTATTTTCAGATTTTCCAGTACCGTTAAGTTTGCAAAAACCCTTCTTCCTTCGGGAACTAAGGTAATACCTTTTGCAACAATATCTATGGTATCTTTTCCAAGTATATTTTCTCCCTGAAAAATGATTTCTCCAGAAGCAGCTTTTACAAGACCTGCTATAGCCCTTAAAGTAGTACTTTTGCCGGCACCGTTGGCACCGATTAAAGTTACTATTGATTTTTCAGGGACATGGATACTGATACCTTTAACTGCGGCTATCCCTCCGTAATTTACATGTAAATCATTAATTTTAAGCATCTTCATCCACCCCCAAGTAAGCTTCAATAACTCTTGGGTTATTTTTCACTTCATCTGCCGTCCCTTGAGCTATAAGCTGTCCAAAATCTAATACGTAAATTTTTTCTGAAATTTCCATTACTAAGTCCATATGGTGTTCAATCATAAAAATAGTAAGGTTGAATTCATCTCTTATATTATAGATAAATGAAGATAATTCCATAGTTTCAGAAGGATTCATGCCGGCAGCCGGTTCATCCAAAAGTAACAGCTTGGCATCTGTAGCCAAAGCTCTGGCAATTTCCAATTTTCTTTGCTCCCCATAGGGAAGAGAGTGAGCTATTTCATTTCTTAAATCAGATAATCCTAATTTCTCTAAAAGCATTTCAGACTTTTCCCGCATCTGTTTTTCTTCCCGTTTAGACCAAGGCATTCTGAAGGTGCAGGACATGAAATTGCTTTTTATTCTCAAATGGTTAGCAATTAATATATTATCTAAAACAGTTAGGTTTTTAAACAGTCGAATATTCTGAAAAGTTCTTGCAATTCCTCTTTTCGTTATCTTATCTGGTGTAAGGCCTGTAATAACTTCATCATTAAAATACACACTTCCATTTGTAGGTGTGTAGACACCGGTAATAACGTTGAAAGCTGTGGTTTTTCCAGCACCGTTGGGACCTATTAACGCCTCGATTCTTCCTTCCTCAACTTCAATATTCAGGTTATTAACAGCTGTAACTCCACCAAATTGCATAGTTACATTTTCTACTTTTAAGATGCTCATGCCACACCTCCTTTGCCGGTCTTCTTTTTGCCTCTTCTGTTAAACCAATTATGAATAACTTTCCAGGACAATTCTTTTTGACCCAAGAGCCCGTTTCTGAAAAAGAGTACTAATACCATTAAAAGCAAGGAGAATATTACCATTCTGAATCCAGGCCTAAACACAGGTATATTTACTCCAAATAAAGTAAGGGGCTCATCAAAGAATCTTAATACTTCAAGGCCTGCAGTAACCAGGAAGGAAGCAATTACAGTACCAGATATACTTCCCATTCCACCTAAGACTATTATAAGAAGGAAGTTATAGGTTACTGTGAAATAGAATTGTCTTGGATCTACCGTAGCTAATAAAGAAGCTAACAGGCCGCCGCCTATTCCTGCAAAAAAGGCACCTATGGCAAAGGACATTACCTTGTGTTTAAACAGATTTATCCCCATGGCTTCGGCAGCAATTTCATCTTCTCGTATTGCTTTAAAAGCTCTGCCGTAGCTGGAATTTATTAATAGATATATTATTATTACCGAAATTATTGCTACACCGAAGAAAACCCACATGGTCGGCATTTCGGGTATACTTTTAATTCCTAATGCTCCATTGGTAATGGATTTTGCGTTTGTACATACAATACGTATAATTTCTGAAAACCCTAAGGTTGCTATTGCCAAATAGTCACTTTTCAGCCTAAGGACGGGAATACCTATAAGTATGGCAGCTAAAGCCGCCAAAAGGCCTCCTAAAATAAGGGCTATTGCAAAGGGCAGTTCTATTTGAGCTATTATAGGATTTTGTGGTACCATATAGAATACATTCGGTCTAACCTGCAGGGGAACAGTAAATAATGCTACTGTGTAAGCACCTATTGCCATGAATCCTGCTTGTCCTAAGGAAAATAGCCCTGTAAAACCGTTCACCAAGTTCATAGAAACACTCACAATAGTGTAAATTGCTGTTAAGTTTAGTACACGTCTTATATAGTCATCCCCAATTTTTTTAGTATCTAAAAGTACAATTACAGCAACGAAAATAGCTGCAAGAAAAATATTTATTAATAATCTTATTCTTTTATTTTCAACTTTTTCTATCATACTTTGTCCGTCACCTTCTCTCCTAGAAGTCCTGTAGGTTTAACTAACAATACAATGATCAATATTACAAATGCTATGGCATCTCTGTATCCTGTCAAAGGCTGCAGGAAGGTTACAAGCATAATTTCTGCCATACCAAGGATAAATCCTCCCAATACTGCTCCCGTAGTATTCCCTATACCTCCCAATACTGCTGCTATGAAACACTTAAGCCCTGGCATAACTCCCATGAGGGGCATTACGGAAGGATACTTGGAGCCCCATAAAATTGCTCCTATGGCTGCAAGAGAGGATCCTATTATAAATGTGGTGGCTATTACTTTATTGATATTTATTCCCATGAGTCGAGCCGTCTCAAAATCTTTGGAAACTGCTCTCATTGCCATCCCAATTTTTGTTTTGTTTGTAATGAAAAGTACCACATATAATAAAATTATAGTCACAAAGGGTGTGATAATTGTAGATACAGATAAGGAAATATTTCCTATACTTACTGGTTTGGTTAATACTTTAATATCAGGAAATCCCTTAGGAACTCCTGTAAACAAGTAAGTGGCTAAATTTTCCAAGAAAAAAGATGCTCCTATGGCAGATATCATAATAGACATACGGGGTGCGTCCCTTAAAGGTCTGTAGGCAGTTCTTTCCAGCAGAAGTCCAAGACCTACTGATGCAACTATTACAATTACAGCACCAATATACCATGGCAATTTAAAGTTAATGATGCTGAATACCATGAAATAAGCAGCCATCATAAAAATATCGCCATGAGCAAAATTAATAAGTCTTAATATTCCATAAACCATAGTGTATCCAATAGCTAAAAGAGCGTAAAGGCTACCTATGGAAATGCCATTGGCAAGCTGCTGCATAAAAAGTTCAATAGTCATACTTATTCCTCCAATGAACTGTCAACTGTAAAAGGGCGAACGAACAGTTCGCCCCAGTATTATTATTACTATTTTACTACAACTGTATCAATGTATACGAACTGGCCATTTTCAACGGTTTTAATAACGGCGATGTTTTTGTCAGCATCTCCTTCTTCCGTGAAGTTTATAATACCTGTAACACCTTCGAAATCTTTTGTTTCTCTTAAGGCATCTCGAATTGCTACTCCATCTGTGGAACCTGCTCTTTCAATAGCATCTCTTATCAAGAGGTAGGCGTCATAACCTAGTGCAGCCACAGCAGGTATTATAGGTTCTTTTCCAGCCAATTCTTTTTTGTATCCTTCAACAAATTTTTTGGCTTCTTCAGTAGCAGGGTCATTTTCATCAAAGAAGGTAGATAGTACTATACCTTCAGCATCTTCTCCAGCAACGTCTATAATAGCTGGGTTTTCCCATGTATCTCCACCCATTATTAAACTTTTGATTCCAAGGGCTCTTGCCTGCTTAATAATAAGTGGTGCAGTTGTAGCTGAACTTGGTGCAAATATTACGTCAGGATTTTTAGCCTTTATATTGGTTAGTATAGCATTAAAGTCGGTATCGTTTACCTGGAATTCAGAAACATCAACTATACTATTCTCATCTCCTGTTAATTCTTTAAAGGCATTGATAAAGAAGTTTCCTAAACCTACGGAGTAGTCGTCACCGTTTTGCATAATTACTGCAGCTGTCTTAGCTCCCTGCTCTATGGCATAGTTAGCCATAACTCTTCCCTGGAAGGGATCCAAGAAACATGCACGGAAGTAGAATGGATTCCCCTGAGTTACCATGGGGTTTGTACAAGAGGCACCCATAGCGGGTATTTGTGCATTTTTAATAATATCTCCTGCTGCTATGGAAACACCTGATCCATAGGAACCTATTATAGCAACAACCTTGTCCTTTTCAATAAGACGAGTTACAGCATTAGCCGCTTCTCCCTTATCAGTCTTATTGTCAACTACAACTAATTCAATTTTTTTGCCTAATACTTCTGGATACATTTTGTTTGCATATTGAATTCCGCCTAGCTCCTGAAGACCTCCCCCTCCGTTTTCTCCAGTCAGGGGTTCAAAAACACCTATTTTTATAACATCTTCATCTGCTGACGCGGTGCCACTATCCTGACTTTGACCGCAAGCGGTAATTAAGGATAGTACCATTAATAAACTAATTAATAAAGATAACTTCCTTTTCATAAACCTCTCCTCATTATTTCAAATTTTCAAATTTCTTAAGATTATATCACTAAAAACATTTTTTTGCAATAAGAAAATTCCGCCTTTTAAATACAAATGTTTTATAATTGAATACAACACATACACTTTGTTTATATATTTGAAACTGGTATAAAAAAAATCAAACTTCCATATTAGAAGTTTGATAGGTTTCGGTTTCTTAATTAAGTTTTGAAGTCAATTCTAATACCCGTTCCTTTAATAAATTAATATCTTGTCTCTTGCAAAGGGCCGCATCCATTATATCGGCTAACTCAGCCATTTCTCCTTCCTTCATACCTTTTGTGGTAACAGCAGGAGTACCTACTCTTAAGCCGCTGGTAATAAAGGGGCTGGCAGGATCGAAAGGAATAGTATTTTTATTTGTAGTGATATGAATGTTGTCAAGGATTTTTTCTGCTTCTTTTCCAGTTAAACCTTTATTTCTTAAATCTATCAGCATTAGATGATTGTCAGTTCCACCAGATACTATTCGGAATCCTTTATTCATTAACTCCTGGGATAAAGCTTTTGCATTCTTTAAAACTTGTTGCTGGTATAAAATAAAGTCATCATCCAAAGCTTCTTTAAGACATACTGCTTTGGCTGCAATAACGTGCATCAGAGGGCCACCTTGGATTCCAGGGAAAATTGCCTTATCTATTTTTTTGGCAAATTCATTTCTGCATAAAATCATTCCGCCCCTTGGTCCTCTTAATGTTTTGTGAGTGGTAGTAGTTACGAAATCTGCATAATCCACAGGGTTAGGATGTAAACCTGCTGCCACAAGTCCTGCAATATGTGCCATATCCACCATGAAGTAAGCATCAACTTCATCAGCTATTTCCCTGAATATACTAAAGTCAATAAACCTTGAATATGCACTGGCTCCTGCCACTATCATTTTCGGTCTTTCTTTTTTAGCTATTTCTCTGACTTGGTCGTAATCAATTATTTCTTTTTCTTTATCTACACCGTAAAAAACTACGTTGAAATAGGAACCGGACATGTTTACAGGGCTTCCGTGAGTTAAGTGACCTCCGTGGGATAAGTCCATACCTAATATTTTGTCTCCCGGTTTTAATACAGCAAAATATACTCCAAAGTTAGCATTGGATCCTGAATGAGGTTGAACATTTACATGATCTGCTCCAAATAATTTCTTGGCTCTGTCTATTGCAAGATTTTCAACTTTATCAACAAACTCGCAGCCTCCGTAATATCTTCTACCAGGATATCCTTCTGCATATTTATTGGTCAAGTGGCTTCCCATTGCCTGCAAAACAGCTTCTGATACGAAATTTTCCGATGCTATCAACTCTATGTTGATACTTTGTCTTTCTTTTTCTTCCATAAGGAATCCATAAAGTTCTTTGTCATTTTTTTTGATTAAATCAAAGTTCATAAAATTCTCCTTATACGTATATTTTGGGTAGTCTTCTCACTGCTAAATTCGTAAGCACTTCATAAGAAATGGTGCCTCTAATTTTAGCTACATCTTCTGCTGTCATTGCTCCGTCTGTGCCATCTCCATACACAATTACTTCATCTCCTATTTTAGGGGAATCTACTTCTGTTAAATCAATCATAAATTGGTCCATGCATACCTTACCTAAAATAGGACATTTAACTCCTTTTACAACTACATAACCTTTGTTGGACAAGAGTCTCGAATATCCGTCAGCATATCCCAAAGGAACAGTGCCTACAACCACTGGCTTGTCGGCTTTAAATAAGTGTCCGTATCCCACTCCTTCACCAGCTTCTATAGTTTTTACATTTGCAATTTTAGCTTTTAGTGTAACACAAATTTTAAAATTGAATTCTTCAGTGTTAACCTCATCAGAGGGATAAAATCCTGTTAATATAATCCCCGGTCTTACCATGTCAAAGTAGTATTCAGGCAAATCGATAATTGCAGCACTATTGGCAATGTGTTTAACAGGGATTTCTACATTTCTTTTTTCAAGGAATTCCATAAATTTTATAAATCTGCCTGCCTGCATATGGGCAGTAGTTTTATCTTTTTCATCCGCTTTGGCAAGATGTGAATAAGCGCCTTCAATTTTTATATTTTTCAGACTATAAATTTTAGCTACTAGATCAGCATTTTCTTCAGTGGGCAGGAAACCTAATCTGTTCATACCCGTTTCCACTTTTATGTGAATCTTTGCCTGTTTATTTAATTTCCTTGCTACTTCATCTAATTTAACTGCATGATCATAATTATATATGGTTAGAGTTATGTCCTTTTCTACTGCATCAGAATAGAATTCCTCCGTTGTATATCCCAGTACTAAGATATCAGTATTTTTAATCTCCTTTCTTAACTCTAATGCTTCCCCTATTACTGCCACTGCTAACATATCAACACCGTTTTCTACATACAGCTTTGATAATTCTAAGGAACCCATTCCGTAGCTATCTGCTTTTACTACGGCACAAATTTTTCTGTGAGGACCCACTGCTCGCCTTACTTCCAATAGGTTGTGAATAGCCTTTTCCCTGTTTATTTCTACCCAAGCTGGTCTTAGCTTTTCTCCCATTCGTCTTGCCTCCTAGAGTAATTTCTGATTAATTATAACAAACCCATGTCATTAAAGCAATAAATGACAATAAAATATCTATGACAATCAGTAGTTTACTGCCATAGATATTCTTTATTCCCTAAGGATTACATCTTAAATTAATGTCTTATTTATAAATAATTACCACATCGATTATGCCGTCAAAGCCTCCGTACAGGTCATAGAGCTGAGCAGTGACTCCTGCCTTAACATCTGTCTTACTTCCTTCCTTAAAGGCTATAATGTTTCCAGAACTGTCCAAAGTACACAAATATACCTTTATGTCCGAAGTATATTCTATATAGGTTATATCATCAATTAACAGCTGATTTGTATAAACTTGAGTAATTTTAATTCTTTCCGTTTCAGGAGTAACTCTTTCTAAATTTGTAATAACTCCGTTAACTATAACAGCCCTTACATATGTGTTCATCAATGAAGTAATTCTTTTACCTGCTGTTGAACTGTTTGAAATGGAAAATACATTGCTGTCGTTAAAAAACTGTACATGACTTATACTATCATCAATTTTCGTAGTACCTTTTATTATGCCGTAAATAGTTCCAGTATAACTTACTGATGTATCAGGAAGAGTTTCCACAAGGGTAGTTTTAAGTCCTTTTGTGAGATAAATAGCATCTATGTGTCCAGAGGAGTTAATAACTGCTCTTCCTTCTAAGTATGAGTTAAGCTGAGATATTTCCAACAGCTGAAATTTTCCGTTATTTTCATATACTATAAATGTATCTGGTGAAATATAGTATTTGTTTGCCAAAGTTCTGCTACTACTGTCATAAGAACCTGCAATAGGTGTTGAGTACATAGAATCAATTATTTTTACAGTTCCTGTTAAGACGGGATCAAATTTAATAATATCCCTGCTCTTTATTAATACTTGCTTAAAATCATGGGATTCATTTTCTATAACTCTTACGACATTTGAATTATCTGATAGAGAATATGTTCTAAGTCTGCCGTACTGATCAAGTATCCTTGCTGTTGCATTGCCGCTGGTACTGCTGTTGGAACTTACTACTATTCCGTAAGTAGAAGGTTTCTTTCCATACTTATTAATATATAGTTTAATAATATTGTTATTGTTATCTAATACTAAAGTTACATGATCATTAATATTAGCTTCTTCCGTAAAAATATAGTCTTTGCCTGTCATATAGCTTATATTGTTTACAGTATAGAAAGTTTTACCGTCTATTTTTTGTACATCTGTTACAATACCTTCTGTTTTCGATCTTAGCACTTTTAAGGTTAATGCAGAGTTTCTTCCTGATTCCTTTGTTTCATAGAAATAAACCACATCGTGTAGGGATATGTCCTCTAAGGCTTTGGCATCTCCCCTTATATGAAGTTTCTCATAATTAATTTCCGAATTAATCATGGGGAGATTTTTGCCGGCAAATTGCTTGCTTCCTTCTTTGTATAAATCCTTTTTCTCTACTACAATTACATCCGTTACCTTGTAGGCAATTATCCCTAAGACGTCCCCTTTAAAAGAATCTTCTTCATATACAACTTTAATTCTTGCATCAATTAAATTGCTGAAATTTCCTTTCTCACCATTTATAACAATGGGAACTTCAGGAACCTGAAATACTCTTACGTTTCCATAATCATCAGTAACAAAAATAACCCTGTTAGTAAGCAAACTTGTTACTGTACCAGTAAATTCATTATATCGGGGATTTGTCAAATGTACTGCTTTACCTTTGTTATCGTAATAAATATCCCACTTATTAAACAAATAATCTGTATAATCAAAATTATCCACACTTAAATCTTTAATTGTTACTTCCTTTGTTTCTTTCTTTCCTAATTTAGAAAGTAAGGGCTTATTAGTAACATTTATTCTGTTATTGTCCCTTACATTAACTAAGTTCATTTCCAAAGCATTGTACAGCATTATAGAAATATCTCTCCTGGATGCAAATTCCACGGAGGAGTCAATATTTTCAAATAAATTTAGTTCCACTGCTTTTTCATGATAGTTTGAGGGCCAGTTACCTATTAGAGATTCATCAGTATAGCCTAAAAGACGAATTATCATTGTGTAAGCTTCTTCAAACCTTATGAGATTATCAGGTCCGAATAAAGTGGGAGAAATTCCTTTTACAATCCCTAATACATTTGCCAGCTCAACGTAGTTTTCCGCCCAATGACCCTTCATATCTTCGTAAAGAGAAACCATGTTCTTGGAATAATCGTAATATCCTGCAGCAACTACCACTACTTTAGCCATTTCTGCCCTGGTAATTACTTTATCCGGTTTAAAACTATTGTCAGGATACCCGTTGATAATTCCGTAACTGGATAACACTCCCACTGCTTCCTGAAGTTGAGGATCCTTATTTATATCCGAAAATTCGGTAGCATATGTATTTCCAAAAGATATTAACAATATTAATACTATGATAAATAATACCTTTTTCATATCATCAATCCTTACTTCCAATTAAAAAAATACTATAACCATAGTATTTCCTTATAGTTATTATATAATAAAAAAATTTAAGTAGTATTACATTAACATTACATCGACAATATTCCCTTGTTAATTAAATTAATCTAAGTATAAACAAGCAACAACATTATTGAAGGTTAGTTTTTCGCAAATTATGTAAAGTTATCCACAGTTTTTTAAAGTGTTTATAAAACTATACACAGTTTTAGCGTGTTTTTTGCCACTTGTCAACAGTATTATCCACAAATGTGTATGCTTTTTCAAAAATTATCATAATGTACCTTATCTTCAATTTTGCTCATATAAACATCAATGAGAGATTTAATTAGAGCTGCCACGGGTGCTGCAAAAAACAGACCCAAGGCACCGAATAAACCACCGCCAATTACAATGGAAATAATCACTAACAAGGGGCTTATTGATAATTGATTACCTATAATTTTAGGATCAATTAAAAGACTCTCCACCTGCTGGAAGATAAGAATTAATATGAACAGAAGGAATCCTTTTTGGGGATTATACAAAATATTTATTAACATTATGGGGATACCACCTATGAACGTCCCAAAGTAAGGTATCATATTGGTAATTCCAACAACTATTCCGTCGATGGCAGGATAGGGACATTTTATTAGGTACTTGGAACCTGCATATACTGATGTAGCAATAATGGTGGAGGAAATAATTTTGCTGGATATATAGCCAGAAACATTGTGATAAAGTCTGTGACAGATTTTCATCATTTCATTAGCGTTTTTTTTTCCCAAAAAAGCACTGGAAAATTCTATAATCCAATTTTCAATATTTTTTTTGTCAATAAGAATGTAGACAGAGATTATTAAGGATAATAATGTATTTGCTAAAGCAGTAAAAACATCTATTACCTTCATTAAGGCATTATTTATTAAAGATGTTAAAAGTGAAGAAATTTTTTGCGCAATTTCATCGAAATATATTTTAAGGAGTACATCTTCTCCTAAGGGAGATAGCAGTTCGCTTGCTTTGAAGTATAATTTAGGGATATCTGTGGATAACTGTTTAATACTGTTTATAATATTGGGGGTTACAATAGTTAAAATCAGGGACAGTATAAAAAATACAAACATGTAAGTTAATATTACCCCGACATATCTGTTTTTTATTTTTAGTGTTTCTTCGATAAATACTAAAACAGGGTTTAAGACTGCAGCAATAATCAGACCTGCAAAAATAGGGTAACATGTCTTTATAATCAAGGACAAACCGTTTTCTAAGTAAATAAATCTAAAAACAGCAATAGAAAAAATAAAAAGAGGCAAAATAATAAAGCTATTTCTTTTCAATATTATCATCCTTTATCATTCTTGCTAATTAATATTAAATATTTTATAGTTTTATGTATAATATATTTTTTACTGGTAACACTCATACCGATAATACTTTTTTTATCTTCTTCCAAATTATATAGAGTCCCGCAATTTCATTGCGGGATGTTTTTTTGATATCCTAATTTCCTTATCGTTGACGTGAACTTTCATCTAATATATAATAGGGTCATAAAATTTTAAGAGGTAGATTATGAAAAAGAAATTATTGGGAAATACAGGTATGGAAGTATCCGTAATAGGATTTGGAGGTATACCCATACAGCGTGTAAAGGAAGAAGAAGCCATTAAATTAATAGTAGAATGCAAAAATCAGGGAATTAATTTTATAGATACTGCCAGAGGTTATACAGTTAGTGAAGAATATATAGGAAAGGGTCTTAAAGCTGCTGGCCGGGAAAACTTTTATATTGCTACAAAAGCTATGTGTTATAATTATTCTTCCATGAAAGCTTCCATTGAGGAAAGTTTAAAAACCATGGACATTGATTATATTGATTTGTATCAGGTACACAATGTAAGCAGGAAAGAGCAGCTTAAAGAAGTACTTTCAGAAAATGGAGCCCTTAAAGCACTGAAAGAAGCAAAAGATAAAGGACTCATTAAGAATATAGGAATAACAGGCCATATAAGGGAAATATTAATGGATGCCCTGAACAGTGATGAATTTGAAACCATACAGTTTCCTTTTAACCCTGTTGAGACACAGGGGGAGGAACTTCTGCAAAAAGCCCTTGATAAGGGCTTAGGCACCATTGCCATGAAACCCTTGGCGGGAGGAGCATTTGACAATCCTTTGCTTTCCTTGAAATATATAATAAACAGCAATTTAATAACTGTTGCAATACCCGGCATGGATTCCATTGAACAGATTGTTAAAAATTCCGAGGTTGGCAGGGAACTGAAACCTCTTACGGAAGAGGAAGAAAACATAATTAATAAGGAAGTTGAAAGTTTAGGCAATGATTTTTGCAGAAGGTGTGGATACTGTAAGCCTTGTCCCGAAGGGATAGATATACCAAATGTATTTATTTTTGAAGGTTATGTTTTAAGGTATAATATGCCGGAATATGCGAAACTAAGGTATAATTCATTGGCTGTAAAAGCTGATGAATGTGTACGATGCCGCAAATGTGAACGAAAGTGTCCCTACAATCTTCCCATAGTAGAGAAATTAAAACATGCGGTAAAAACCTTTAAGAGTTTGGAATAGGAGTAAGTATGCGAAATTACAGTGTTTTCGATATAATTGGTCCCATAATGATAGGACCTTCCAGTTCTCACACTGCCGGTGCTGCAAGGCTTGCAAAGGTGGCAGCAGCGATTTCAGGAGGAAAGATAGTAAGAGTAGAATTTCATCTCCATGGTTCCTTTGCAGAAACATATAGAGGACATGGGACGGATAAAGCATTAGTTGCTGGAATTTTGAACATGGATCCCTGGGATGAGAATCTAAAAAACTCAATCAAAATCGCCAATGAAAGGGGAATAGGAGTTACTTTTATTCCTACTGATTTAGGAGAAGTTCATCCCAATACGGTTAAATTCATTATTACAAAAGATGATGGAAATGTAACCCAAGTTTCAGGATCCTCTATAGGAGGAGGAAATATATTTATTTTTGATATTGATGGTCAAGAAGTAGAATTTACTGGGGAGCGACCTACAATACTTACTAAGCACCAGGATTTGCCGGGAGTAATTTCAAAAATTTCTTCTATTTTGTACCAAGAAAACATTAATATAGCTAACATGAGAGTTTACCGGAAAGGAAAGGGTAAGATGGCAACCATGGCTTTGGAAACAGACACCCAAGTAACGGAAGAGGCAATGGGAAAAATCAAAAATATTAAAGAAATAGAGAATGTCAAATTCATCAATCCTATAGTGGAAGGAGTAATATAGTGTTCGTTTCAACGGGAAAAGAATTATTGGAAATATGTAAGGAAAAGAATATTCCCATTTGGGAATACACCATAAGAGAAGAAATAGAAGCTGTGGAAGTACCTAGGGAAAAAGTTATTGAAAGAATGAAGAGCACTCTTCATGTTATGATGAATTCTTCCACATATGCCCAGGATAATATAGTTAAGTCAGTAAGTGGTTTAATAGGAGGAGATGCATATAAAATTAGAAAGTACGCGGAAAGTGGAAAGACTCTTACTGGAGAATTTATGAATAAAGCTATGGCAAGAGCCATATCATCTTCTGAAGTTAATGCCGCAATGGGCAGAATTGTAGCATGTCCGACGGCAGGTTCCTGCGGAATACTACCGGCTGTAATTATATCTGCAGGGGAAAAACTTAATTCTTCTGAAGACCAACTTATACAAGGTCTTTTTACTGCAGCGGGAGTGGGGATATTAATAGCAAAAAATGCAACTTTGGCCGGTGCTGAAGGGGGATGTCAGGCTGAGTGCGGCTCTGCAGCAGCCATGGCATCAGCAGCAGTGGTGGAAATGATGGGCGGTACTCCGGAACAGGCATTAACAGCAGCTGCAATAGTTATTAAAAATATTTTAGGCCTTGTTTGCGACCCGGTAGCAGGTTTGGTTGAAGTACCCTGTGCCAAAAGAAATATTGCAGGCACTGTAAGCGCATTGACAACAGCGGACCTGGTTATGAGCGGTGTTTACAGTAAAATTCCTTTTGATGAAGTAGTATGGGCCATGTACAAAGTGGGAAGACAGATGCCTGCAGAACTTCGGGAAACATCCCAGGGAGGAATAGCAATAACACCAACTGCCCTTAAACTAAAAAAGGAAATTTTTAAGGAATAACCAATATTGACAATAATCTTTTCTTTAGATAGAATATAATAGCTTATGAATAAAGGAAGCGTATCGAAGTGGTCATAACGAGCTGCACTCGAAATGCAGTAGTCCGCAAGGGCACGTGGGTTCGAATCCCACCGCTTCCGCCATAATAAAACAACCCTGTAATAGGAGGGTTATTTTTTTGTTTTGTTGTCACTTCTTGAAATTTTTTCCGTTTAATTCATCTCGTATACTTTCCCAATTTGGCAGAAACTTGTTCATATAACTTTTAAATCTCTCGTTATGATATCTTTCTAAAAGGTGAACCATTTCATGAACCACTATGTATTCAAGGCAGTGGAGGTTTTTCTTAGCAAGCTCTAAATTTATCCATATTCTTTTGTCCCTAATATTGCAAGTACCCCACCGGGTCTTCATTTGCTTTACGCCCCATTCCTTTACGGTGATATTCATTATCTTTTCCCATTTTTCAATATATCCAGGAATAATCGTCTTTAAATTATGTCGGTACCATTCCTTCATAATTTTTTCGCGCTTTTCCTTTGTACTTCCTGGTCTTACATATAGGTCCATGTACTTATTGTTTCTTACTTCTACATGCTGCTTGCCTGTTGTTTCAACAATATTAAGCAAATATTCATTACCAAAAAAATAATGGTTTTCTCCAGAAACATACTCTTTCTCCTTTGGTTTTTCTTGTAGGGAGAACTTTTTCTTTTGTTTTATTATCCAGGATAACTTTGATTCCACAAAATCTTTAGCTGCTTTATCATCCATGTTTTCTGGAATTGATAGTTTCACTCTGCCGTCTAAAGAATAGACAGAAAGGCGAATATTTTTTATATTTTTTCTTGTTACTTCAACATCTATATTTCCAACTTTTACTATATTCATTATATTCACTCTTATTTTTTATTTATGTTTATTATAGTTCATATAATAGGTGAAATTCAACCTAGTATTAGGAAAAGAAAAACAGGGTGGACAACCAAATTCACCCTAAAAATCACCCTTATTTTACTTTGTATATCACCCTTGGGATGATAACAAGGGATATTTTTTAGTGTATGATGAATTAAAGTCTACCATAAATTAAATGGAGGTATTATTATGATTAATGATGATAATAATTTAAAGGAACAAGATACTATTGCTCAAGAAGACAAGGAAGAGGATACTATTGCTCAAGAAGTGGAATTTACCCAGGAAGATATTGAAAAGAATAAAACCATGGCAGGCCTTGCTTACATTCTTTTTTTCCTGCCGTTAATTGTATGTCCTGACTCAAGTTATGCCAAGTTTCATGCCAATCAAGGGTTATTGCTCTTAATTGTTAGTATAGCCGGAAATATAATACTAGGTATGATCCCTATAATTGGTTGGATTTTACTTCCTCTTTTCGGAATCGTAATATTGGTATTTGCTATAATGGGGCTAGTAAACGGACTTGGCGGGAAAGCCAAACGGTTACCTCTTATAGGTAAGTATACTATACTGAAATAAAAAACAACTTAACGACACAATCAGACAACTAAACCTGCCTTAATGGCAGGTTTAGTATATGACCTTAGCTGAATAAATCTGTTGATAAATAACGTTCACCAGTGTCTGGCAACAATACGACTATGGTTTTATTAGTATTTTCTGGTCGCTTTGCTATTTCTGTAGCAGCATGAAGGGCTGCTCCTGATGATATTCCCACTAAAATACCTTCCGTCTTAGATACTAATCTACCAGTTTGGAAAGCATCTTCGTTTGAGACTGTTACAACTTCATCATAAATTTTTGTATTTAAAGTTTCTGGTATAAATCCTGCACCGATTCCCTGGATTTTGTGTGGACCTGCTTTTCCCTGGGATAGTACTGGACTATCTTCAGGTTCGACAGCAATTACTTTGACATCAGGATTCTGTGATTTTAAATATTCTCCTACACCAGTAATGGTTCCTCCCGTTCCTATACCGGCAACAAAAATATCTACCTTGCCATGAGTATCTTCCCAAATTTCAGGACCTGTTGTTTTCTTGTGGATTGCCGGATTTGCAGGGTTTACAAACTGTCCTGGTATAAATGAATTAGGTATTTCTTTAGCAAGTTCTTCTGCCTTTGCTATTGCACCTTTCATAGCTTTAGAACCTTCCGTAAGAACTACTTCTGCACCGTAAGCCTTAAGCAGATTTCTTCTTTCAATACTCATAGTTTCAGGCATTGTAAGTATAACTTTGTATCCTTTGGCAGCTGCTACCGCTGCAAGACCAATACCTGTATTACCACTGGTAGGTTCAATAATAACAGAACCTGATTTTAGAAGACCTTTTTCCTCTGCATCTTCTATCATAGCTTTTGCAATTCTGTCTTTTACACTTCCAGCTGGATTAAAGTATTCAAGTTTTGCTAATATTTCAGCCACTGCTCCCGTTGATTCTTTATATTGACTAAGTCTTAATAGTGGTGTTCTTCCTATTAAATCAGCTATTGATGAATAAATCTTTGACATATTATTTCCTCCTATTTATTAAAGTATATATATCATATATGTTTTATATGCAATATTATATTCTTTAAGTTCAGTTTTGTCAATTAAAAAATTTATATACTTATATTTTTTTTTCATTGTAATTTAAATAGAAAATAACAAAAAAATAAAGTTATGCCCAATGGACGTAACTTCATTTTATAGGTAGTACATATAATTACCTCTGTATTCACTTAAGTTGTTTACTATATCTTCAATGGTTATATTGCTTAATATATCTTTTATAGTATTGTCAAGAACATTAAATATTTTTTCCTGTATGCAATTTTCTAATTGTGGATCACTTTCTTTCACTGTTTCTTCTGTTTCTTCGAAAAGAGAATTTTCTATAGGTAAGAGCACGTCGTAGAGAGTGATTTTGTCAGCAGATCTTGATAAATTATACCCTCCTCTTGCCCCCTTGGTAGAAATAACAATTCCTCCCCGTTTCAAAAGTGCAAATACTTGCTCTAAGTAAATCTTTGAAATCTTTAGTTTTTCGGATAAGCTAAGCACTGTAACACATTCACCATCTTTTTGTTCTTCTGCCATAGTTATTATTGCAGCAAGACCGTACCTGGCTCTTGCGGAAATTTTCATTTTATGTATCATTCCTTCCAAATTTGAATATTTCATATAGAATATATGTTTATTTTAGCACTGCTCTACTTAAAAGTCAATTCATAGTCAATGAGTATGTATTTATCAACTTAAGCCTTACCTGTAAGTTCGCATTTAATTAATAAAAAAGACAATAATAATTATCAATAGATAATAGATTTTAAGTTAGATAATACAAATAAAAAAGGCTATTGGTATAGCCAATAACCTCTTAATTTGTAAACATTTGTGTCCAGTAAGGTCTTCCGTCATTTACATAACCAACACCTATTTTTGAAAAGTTTGGTGAAAGTATATTTGCTCTATGACCTTCTGAATTCATCCATGCGTTAACTACTTCTTCTGGAGTTCTTTGTCCTGAAGCGATATTTTCACCCCAAGCGCTCCATCTTATTCCGAATTGAGTAAGCATATCACCGGCACTTCCATATGTGGGAGACTGGTGTGCAAAATAATTATTATCTGACATATCCTTGGATTTCATCCTTGCAACATTAGAAATTGCAGAATCTAAAGTTAAAGGTGCTAGTCCATTTTTTTGTCTTTCAACATTTACAAGTTCTGCTACTCTTTGTTCATAATTTGAAACTGATGTAGGAGCAGCTGTTCTATTAGTATCTTCAGTAGTTGTTGTTATATTCTCATCTACAGGAGTTTCGACTCTGCTATTTACGAGAGTATTTTCAGTCCTATTATCATTAACCGGTTCGTAATTGTAGAAACCGTAATTTCTCAACATATCATATATATTAAAATTTGTAAAATTTACCCTATCTGCAGCAAGTACAGATGTAGATGAAAGAGTTAAAATTAGTGCTAATGCTATTACTGTAACTTTATTTTTCATAATAGTCTCCTTTTCTAATAGCCCCTACACATTTCTTAGAAAGTGTTTCAGCTAATTTTTAGTTACTAACGAATTATAACAAAAAAAATTTGGATAAAAAACCCTCAATATAATGCTTTTCTGGCAAATGCAACAAAAATATTACACAATTATGAAGAAAAATATATATATTACAATTTGATTACAAAATATGTTACACATTATTACTTAATCACCAAGTATACCCAGTATGGAAGAAAGAGGGTTTATTCTTAAAGCTCCGTGTATGAGATAGATAAAAGGTATAGATTTAAATAACTTACTGTAGATTCTTGAAAAATCTTGTAGTAAGTTATTTAAATTTATAAAGAATTATAGACAATCCTATTGACTACCAAATAGTTTTGTACCTTATAATGATAATAAATTAACATCATTTAATTGGCTCTGTAAACTAAAAATGAAATAAAAGCACAATGTTTCGTAGAATTAAGTAA
>ERZ773359.3091-NODE-3091-length-19766-cov-7.024758_pt1 | contig 19766 bp, 14 predicted proteins | sample MGYA00374955_ERZ773359 | MGnify/ENA primary metagenome ERZ773359 (study PRJEB29098, sample SAMN04486028) | biogas fermenter metagenome | study: EMG produced TPA metagenomics assembly of the Biogas fermentation microbial communities from Germany - Plant 4 DNA1...
TGGGATGGCAGGATTTGAACCTACGAATGCCAGAGTCAAAGTCTGGTGCCTTACCGCTTGGCGACATCCCACCATTAAAAGGCGCAACATCAATTATAAGGAGGATTCTACCCTTTGTCAAGCAATTCTCCTGAAAAAATAAATCAACTTATTTGTTAGGGAACTACTGGAAATAATCCGGGTTTAAATCCTTAATAACCTACGCCAGCTTTCGAAGTTGGAAACCGGGCTTAACCCCAATTTCCAACCCCTATTCACCAGACTAATGGGGTGAATAATGGGGATCGAACCCATGACCTCCAGGGCCACAACCTGGCGCTCTAACCAGCTGAGCTATACCCACCACGTAGCCGAAACAAACATTATTTTATGTATAATATAATGATTTGTCAAGTATAAAATTTGTCAATAAACCCTTACTTATTGGTTATCAGCGGAATTCCTTCATTTATCAGTGTAATGGGATTGATATAAACCTCATTTACAGATGCTGAAAAATGCAAATGGGGCCCGGTCGAAAAACCTGTGGAGCCGACCTTTCCTATTATATCACCCTTTTTTACCATGTCCCCGGTCTTTACATTTAATTCATCCATGTGATAATACCATGTCTTTAGCCCAAAACCGTGCTCAATAATAACGGTGTTGCCTGTTCCGATCATGTAATCGGCAATAAGAACTCTTCCGCTGTTGGAAGCCATGACGGGAACTCCCAGATCATGACCGATATCAAGCCCATTATGCCTGTAGGAAGTAGGGGAATCATTGACATGGCGTCTCTTGCCGAAATCAGATTCCCTGACACGTCCGCCTTCCACCGGCATAATAAATTCGCCTTCCCAATGAGCCACATCATCGCATATCGGTCTTAAGGGGTCAATCTTTTCTTTAACCTCCTGGGCGCTTTTCTCGTTTCGGGTCTCGGCTGCAATCTTTGGGTCAATGGTCAAATACTGGGTAACAAATTCTTTATCATTTACTTTTATAGGATATGAAAATGTTTCGTCTCCGATTTTCAGATTTAAGCTGTAGACTTTGTTGGATTCATTATAATAGCTTACCGGAAGTAAAATAATATGCTCATTATTATAGCGGAATACATTAGGTTTAAAATCCAGATCCGTTTCAATTTCTACGTTCTCATCCGCATTCAGGTTATTTATTCTCAAAACTATCAGTTCACCCGGATCTGTCTCTGTAGCTGATATTACAGGTTCCGCAGGAAAATCCGCCAGGATGGTGAAATAGTAATTTGCGGTTCCTATGAATTTGCCCTGGCTCCAATGTGCTTTGCAAATTCCCTGATATTCACCGTCGTCCGGAACATCGTGAGGCATAATTACCGATGTTTTACTTGAAAAGATCTCTTTGTTGTCTTTTAAAAGAGTTATGTTGTATGAATCAGGGAGGGTTTCAAAGTTTATGTGAGCAACTGAGCCTCTTCCGAATCCCGCTTTCGGAACATTTAAAAAAGCCGAGGTTTCCATGGCGCTTTGGGTGCCGGATAGTACATATTCGATCCCGTCGATATCAAGGACTGCCTGGGGGATAGACACATGCTGAACAGCAGGGGACGGAGTTATTATCGGTGAGGTCTCATCAGGCGGTGTTTTTTGAAGAGTATTGCGGGCATTGTTGATACCTTTTCCAACAAACCAAATAAATATACAACATAAAAGGACAATGCCGACAAATAAAGCTTTCTTAAAGGTATTATTCCCCTTAGCATGTTGAGAGTTCCGATTATATCTGTTCACCTATAATGGACCTCCTCCCTTTTGTATATAAATAGCATCCCATATAAATAGTATCACATAAAAAATGATTATAGAATTATCGAACTGTAAATCTTAAGTCTATTATACATAATAATGTTCTTTTTATAAAAATAAAAAATAAAAAAAAATTTTATAAACATCAAATGCTGATATTATCCTTTCTGAATGTAGTCGGGGAAAGACCGGCATATTTTTTAAACACCTTGCTGAAGTACTCGTGATCCTTATATCCCAACGAATCAGCAATTTCATAAGTTTTCATCGAAGTGGCGGTTAATAAATATTTTGCTCTTTCCATCTTAACCATGTTAATATAATCGGATAAAGAGACGCCGGTAACCTTTTTAAACTTTTCACTCAAATAGGCTTTACTGATGAACAAGTTCTCGGATACAGTTTTTACTGAAATATCGTTTTCAATATTATTAAGAACTTCTAAACAGGCACTTTTGATAAATGTATCAACATCTCTCCATATAACGAATCTCTTGAGGAAATCAAGAAATTTCCCGCATTCGTTATGTATATGTTTGCATAAATCGTCCCAGCTTTGAAAATGCGAAAAGCTTGGCCGCTTTATTTTTTCAATATCGGTATAAAGCTTTATCCATTGATGTGTTTCCAATACCTTAGAAAGGATTTGACCGGAGGCATTTTCAAGAATTATCACTGCTTTTTTAAAATCGTAATCAACGGCTGCCCCTACCGCCTCCAGCATATTATTTGTCGCCATAAGCGCTTCGTCCTGCGCTTTAATCAGGAGAGCCGATATATTATCAACATAATCGGCAGGATAAAATGCTTTATCGGCTAAATCCTCCCATTGTTTTATTTTTTCCTGTTCCTTTTTCCTTTGGTCAAGGAATATTTTCGCTCGTGCTAAAAGCTCAGCAAACACCTGATTATCCACCGGTTTACCTAAATAATCAAAGGCGCCATGCAACAATCCTTCCCTGGCATATGCAAATTCAGTATAGTCACTTAACAGAACGACACATGGACATAATTTTTCCTCATATACTGTTTTTAATAGTTCCATACCGTCTATAACAGGCATTTTTATGTCAGTAATAAGCAGATCAAACGAAAAGGATCGCAGCATTTTCAAAGCGTCCCTGCCGTTCTCGGCCTCGCCTGCAATAACAAAATCCTTTGTTTCATTCCATATTTTCATTCTTTTCAAATCGTACCTGAGTATTTTCTGATCATCTACAATCAATACTTTATACAATTAACATACTCCTGTTTAATTAATTATTGTTTTTGCTGCTTATAACCGACTCGACCTTTTGAATAAGTTCGTCAGAGTTCCATGGTTTTGCAATAATGCTGCATAAGTTAATTTTGTTTCTTGCCTTTGAAATCGCTAAAACATCCGCATATCCTGTTACAACGATGGTTTGTATATCCGGGTATTTTGCATGAACATGTAAGAGGAATTCATCGCCGTTCATTCCCGGCATAACCCAGTCGGTAATAATAAGGATTATGTTAATACTGTCCGCAACGAGTTCATCAATCAGCTGCAATGCTTCCACCGCATTTAATGCAAATTCATACCGGTATCTGACGTTAAAGTGTGCCATAAGTTCCTGCTTAAGTGAATCAAGTATCATTTCATCATCGTCAACACAAACTATTGCGCAACGCTTTTGCATACTCTCACCCTTTTTATGTTCTTAACCACACATTGAAGGTCGTTTCGTCAGGTCCTGACTCCACATTTATTACTCCGTCGATTTCTTCCACCAGTCTTTTAACAATATCAAGACCGAGACCTGTACCTTCGCCAAGCATTTTTGTTGTAAAGAACGGTTCGAATATTTTATCAATGATGTCTTCAGGAATAGGCGGCCCATTGTTGGATATGGAAACTTTAACTCTGTCGTTGTCGTTTGCGATTCTGATTTTTAATGTGCCCTTGTAGTTCATTGCCTGTAAAGCATTATTTATAATATTTACCCATATTTGATGCAGTTTATCGGGAAAACAAATCACATGGGGAACCTCTTCGTATTCCCTGATTATATCTATACCATATTTTATCTGATTATGGTATAGGGTCAGAACAGTTTCTATATCCTTGACAACATCATGATGAACCGGTGATTTATTGGTATCCATGTGGGAATACGTTTTTAACGCTAATATGACCTGTGAGGCTTTTTCAGCAGACACTTTTATCATTCCCACCGATTTATGCAATATGGATATACTGTACGCAGCCTGGATGGCAGGAATATTTTTCGGGTTGCCGACAAGTTCCGTCAATTCATCTGTTTCTCCTTTGTATCCTAAATCCACTAATTTTTCAATAATTTCATCATCCACCTCTATGCCTTTTTCTTCCAAAGCTTTATAATAGGCTCTGCGCTGCATACGTTTAAATGCGTTGTCCTGATAATCCGTACTGTTATTTACCAGACTTAAATAGATTCCATATACATCTTCAGGCGCCCGGCAGCAAAACTCAATAATACTGTCCAACTCTTTTTGCAGGATCCTTTCAATTGTTCCGCCGGCTGAATTAATAATGCCAAGAGGGGTGTTGAGTTCATGTGCTATTCCTGCCACCAGTCGTCCCAAAACAGCCATTTTTTCAGTATTTATCAATTTTGCCTGAGCGGATTTTAATTCCTCTATAGTCGCTTCCAGTTTATATTTCGCGATTTCCAAATCCCGCGTCCTTTCAGCGACCTTATCTTCCAGTTGGTTGTTGAGCTTAATGATTTTTTCTTCAGCCTTTTTTCGGTCGGTAATATCCTGGACAACTGCCAAAAGATATGTAGGTTTTTCTCCGGTTTCCCATAAGCGGGTAACAGTTACGTCAGCCCATACAAGATTACCGTTTTTATGTATATAACGCTTTTCATGCCTATACTTTTCTATCTCACCGTTAATAATCTTTTCGGTCGTCATAATCTGGTTTTCTACATCGTCCTCATGGGTTATATCTGCATATCTCAAATTTTTCAGTTCTTCCACACTGTAGCCGACAATTTCACAATAGCGCTGATTTGCAAGTACTAATTCACCACTTTCAGCAACAACCTGGACAACCCCGACACCTGCCTGGTTAAAAAAGGCTCTGAATAGTGCCTCATTCTCTCTTATCTTTCTGTTGGCCTCTTCTATTTCATTAAACATATTTTCCATTTCCTGTGCCATGGTTTTTATCTCTGCAAATGCATTCTTAAATACGGTCTTTCCAGGCTTTTCCCTTCCGACAGAAACGTTCTTACCCGCTTCGATCATGTTGTTCCTTATTACTTCAAGCGGGCGCACAAGTCTTATATAGCTTGATATTGTTACGGCAGCACTGGTCGCAAAGAGAATAGCTCCCACAGTCAATAAATCATTAATGAGCTGTTCATAATACTCTTCTCTTACTATGGAGTTATCATACCATATAGTGGCATAGGCAATTATCCTCTCCCTGTCATCCATCCTGTAAACAGGAATGACCTTTTTTTCTATGTATTTTCCTGTGGGAACCGTTGTTTCCTCAACAATTACCCCGTCATTTAAAGACAGCCATATTAGATCCATTTTTTCGGTACTGACTCTTACCGATTTCAGGGTTTTGTTATTAAATTCCAGTTTAATAAGCTTTCTCAGAGTTTCTATGTCATAATTCCAGATGGCAGGTTCAAATGCATTCTGAACCCGCATTTCAACCCCCCGTTTATAATCTTCAAGCTCCGCTTTTATTCGGTTACGGTTCGTCACAGCGCCAAAAATCATGCTGGGTATATATATTAAAATGCCTAATAAAAAAACCATACCTGACAGCTTCTGCGCCAGTCCGATCCTCTTTATGGAAAAGCTGTTCTTCAGTCTTTGCACCACGATAGTTCACACATCCTTCTTGCATGATCTTCAGGCAGATATTTTTTAAAGATGTTATAAATAGTCTCATCTTCAATCATTTCGTCAATGGTTTGCTGAAATTTTACAACATCATCGGGAGAAAAATATTTTTTGCTTAAGGCGAGATTTCTGACCAATGGCTCTTCTTTAGGAGCCCAATCATAAATACTTATATCTTTTATATTATAATAATCAATGTAGAAAAGATAGCTTGTCGCCAAATTGAATGTTACCTGGATCCATCCATCCTTGAGCATTTTGTAAAGGTGTTCGGTATCTATAGCCTGGACGACCATTTTTTGCTTTTCCAGCTTTTCGATAAGATCTGTGTAATGTTCGCCGTAATAGTATCCCCTTACTATTCCCACCTTGATATTTTTGTTTTTTAACAGTTCTTCTTCTGTTGAGATATCGGCGTCATTCCGTACCAGAACATCATTCTTCTCTGAAAAGTAAGGAATAAAGTACGAATATTCAGCTCTTTCAGGCGTTTCAATGGTGGAAACCCCCATATGAAGCAGCCCCTCGGAAATCATTGATGTAATCCTGACCCGGGGCAGTATTTCTATTCTATAATCCAGCTTCATCCTGCTGAATAATTCTTTAACTACATCTTTATTAATACCGTGATCATGGATTGAATGATAAAGATAACCGCTGTCGAATATACCGACTATTATCGACTTTTCCTCATTATTATCCAATAATCTGTTCCGATTGTTTTCATAATTGATGGCTTGCATGCCTGCCTCATCATTATTCGGGATGAAAGTCCGGTCAATGAAATATTTTCCTGCAAATAACAAAAACATTATCAGTATTACCAGGGCTATGATTATTTTTTTCATCATTACGGCCCCTTTCTTCTATGGCTGTATTGGCAATGTAAAACTAACCACAGTCCCCTCATTTTCAATACTGTTGATACTTATCTCTCCGCCGTGCTTATCAATGATTTTCTTTACAGTGGCCAGCCCGACTCCCGATCCTTCGTATTCATTTTGAGAGTGCAGTCTCTGAAAAATACCGAATAATTTAGAGGCATATTTCATGTCGAAGCCTACACCGTTATCCCTCACAGAAAAGCGATACCGGTCTTTATTTTCTTCACACTCAACAGTTATAACGGCTTTTTCCCTCAGACGGGTAAATTTTATGGAATTAGACAGAATATTATTTACAACCTGCTTTAATAAGATGGGGTCAGCCATCACAGTCGGCAAAACTCCCTTTATTGTGAATTCAATATTCCTGTCCTTGATCGAACTCGTTAATTCGGCATACGTCTGTCTGAATAATTGGTCAGTGTCCACCGGCGACATCTCAGGAAGAGCCTTGGCCGTCATTGAATACAGCAATAGCTTATTGATAAGGCTGAACATGCTCTCGCAAGTGCTGCGAATATCGGTCAGCATCTTTATTACTTCAGGGTTCAGCTCATTCCCGTAATCCTCCAGTATATATTTTGTACAGTAATCAATTGATCTTAACGGGGATTTAAGATCATGAGACACGGTAAAGGAAAAGGCCTCCAGCTCTTTCATAGCTTCGCTCAGCTGCATGGTCCTCTCCTCAACCTTTTCTTCCAGTTCCTCATTCATCTTCATGATCTGTTTGGTTTTTTCTTCGAGAGCCCGCATCGTGTTGAACTTATCTATGGCCTGTTTTACTGTGAGAATCAGGTCTTCCTGTTCCCAGGGTTTTTGTATGTACCTGAACAAACTTGCATTATTAATGGCATACTGTATTGCCTCCAGGTTGGTATAGCCTGTAAGCATGATTTTAAGCGCCTGCGGGATTATCTTATCAAGTTTTGCCAGGAGTACTTCCCCTGTCATTCCCGGCATTTTTTGATCGGAAATAACCAATATAATGCGGTCTCCCTGCTTTAAAGTTTCATTGACTATCAACAGCGCTTCTTCTGCACTTGTGGCCGTTTCAATAATGATGTCGGAGGATATGCTGTTGACCAGTTCAATTTTTAAAGCTTCGACTACCATTTCCTCATCGTCTACACACAGTATTTTATCTCTTTCCATTTGTCCTCCGAAAAAACTAAAATTCCATATTTTATTTACCCATAATTTCTGCTTATTCCCAAAATCTTAAAAAAGGCTGTATCAAAATAAAAAAATGTATTCTATTCCTGACCCGTTCGAAGCTCTAAAAATCTTTAATAATCAAGCCGTTTGACCCTCTGCAAATAGTAAGCTGATATCGGAGGGGAATATAAGATATTGTAAAATAAGAAAAATTTGTTGACAACCATTTAATAACAGATTTAAAATAAGTGTACTATGTATCATAGTACACTTATTTATTAAATACATTTTAATTAGAGTCGAACGAAAGGAGTGATACCTATAATAGCCATAGACCTGAGAAATCCGAAGCCTATATATGAACAGATAAAAGACAATATCAAGCAACTGATCATTACCGGAGCTCTTAAACAGGATGAAAAACTCCCATCTGTAAGAGAGTTGGCTCAAACTACCTCCATAAATCCGAACACCATTCAAAAAGCTTACAGGGATTTGGAATCCGAAGGCTTTATATATACTGTATCGGGACGGGGCAATTTCGTGGCTCCCTCACCTAAAAAAGTTGACCCCAAACGCCTGGAGGTACTATATGCATCTTTGAAAGCCACAGTCGGAGAACTCTCATATTTGGGTGTTCCCGAAAACAATATAATCGAAATCGTTCAGAATGCCATATCACACTCCAAATCTCAAGGGGGAAATAATGTATGATAGAGATTAAAGATTTGAAAAAGTCTTTTGACGGTTTTTTTGCCTTGAACGGTGTAAATGCGACGGTGGAAAAAGGTTCTGTTTATGGCCTTGTAGGACCTAACGGCGCCGGTAAAACCACGCTGATCAAGCATCTTGCAGGTATCTTTATCCCGGATTCCGGCTCTATAACTATTGACGGACAGCCGGTTTACGAAAATGTCGCCGTTAAATCAAGAATGTTCTATATACCTGATGAAATATACTTCTTCCCCCAGGCATCGATCCTGGATATGAAAAAGTACTATGAGTCTATATATCCAAGTTTTGACGAGGACAGGTTCCAAAAGCTGCAGGAAGTATTCCCGATTAATCCTAAAAAGAATCTGAAACGGTTTTCCAGAGGCATGCAAAAGCAGGCAGCCTTTTGGTTGGGCATCTGCCTTAAGCCGGACATTATGCTGTTGGATGAACCGGTTGACGGGCTTGATCCTGTAATGCGCCGAAAGGTATGGAGCGTACTGTTGCAGGATGTTGCAGAAAGAGGAATGACAGTCTTCGTATCTTCCCATAACTTACGGGAGCTTGAGGATGTATGTGATCATGTCGGTATCATGCATGAGGGTAAGGTTATTCTGGGGCGCAGCCTGACAGAGCTTCAGAATAATATCATAAAACTTCAGGTAGCATTTGAAGGAGATCTTCCTGAGGAAGTGAATAAACTTAATATTCTGAACAGGCAGCAAAGCGGTCGGATATGGATCCTCATCGTCAGGGGCGACCGGGATGAAACAATCTCACAAATCAATAAACTGCAGCCTTTGCTGGTTGACGCTCTTCCTCTTTCACTTGAAGAAATCTTTATCTATGAACTTGGAGGTATGGATTATGCCGTTAAAAACATCGTCCTTTAATTGCGGAATATTCAAAAATAATATCAAGAGATTTTGGCTTATTACGTTTTCTTATACATTTTTTATGTTTCTGTATGTAATGAGTTACATAAACAGATTAACAGAACGAATAAGCCGGACCACTGATTACGAGGTATTAAGCGATTTAGGATTTTTGATCTTATACAGCCATGATGGTATGGTTGTATTCCTGGGTGTTTTCCCCTTGGTTGCGGCGCTTGCAGTATTTTCTTATATGCATTTTCAAAAGAATACTGCTATGATTCACTCCCTGCCTGTAACCCGTTCTACCCTGTTTGTGACCAATTACCTTTCCGGACTGTTTATTGCAGGTGTTCCGCTCATTTTCAACAGTTTGATATTAGTTGTCTTTGAGATAATAGCAGGCATTCCAAATCCGTCATATGCATGGATATGGTTTGGTATAAATCTTGTGCTTACATTTCTGTTATACAACTTCGCCGTATTTGTCGGCATGTTTACCGGGCATCTTGCTGCACAGGCTATTTTCTTTTACATATTCAATTTCCTTGCCCCTTTTCTCGAATCTGTGATCAAAAGCATATTGAATGACTTTTTATTCGGATATGTGTCATATACTGCATCCCGAACCTTTGAAGCCTGGGCGCCCCTCTATCACTTGGAATCCTTTTACAGAGAATTCCGTCTTGATAATGGAAATATAGCTGTCATAGCAGGATATGTTATCGCAGCCATTGTCTTTCTCACAGCAGCTTATTATCTGTACAGAAAAAGGCACATGGAGGTTGCCACTGATGTAATCAGCTTTTCATTTATCAAACCTGTTTTTAAATACAGCGTCGCGTTTTGTTCAGCAGCGCTTATTGGAAGCATTATCGTACTTATTCTTGACCTATACCGAAATCTTGCGGCATACATAGTTTCCTATCTCATAGGAGGCTTTATAGGTTATTTTTCAGCAGAGATGTTAATGCGCAAAACATTTAAAGTCTTTAAGTCTTATAAGGGATACATCGTATTTGCTCTTATCCTGTCGCTGTTTCTTTGCAGCGTAAGTTATGACCTGTATGGCTATGAACGAAGGGTACCTCAATATGGCGAGGTCGAAATCATGGGGTTAAGTACATATATGGATCCTGCCATAAGAATAGCATTGAAGCCCGAGGAATATGACCCGGATATGCACAGATACCTTGTGCCGATCCGTGAATATCCCGGCGCATATGAACCCCCGAAAGTCCTCAGCCCCCAACAAATTAAGGAGATCAGGGAATCCATTCCCGGAATCTCGGATGATTATGAGGTAATTACTAAAGTTCGGCAGATACATTCATATATTGCCGAGAATAAAAAACTGTTCAGAGAGAATGAGAAACTGTTTGATAATGCTTCCATACAACAACAGAATGATCTTTTTAAATACAGAAGTCTGTATTTCATTTACAAACTGGAGGATGGGTCATTCCTTGAAAGACAATATAGCCTGTATATATATCAGGATAATACCGAACTTGATAAACTTTTAAGAGAATATCTTTCTTTGCCCGGCGTAAGAGAGAGCTATATGCCAATTCTAAAGAAAAATGCCGAAGATATTCATAGAATTTACGTAAGTTTTGAAACCAGGGACGGCCATTATCAGGACTTTGAAATAACGCAAAATATTCAGGATTTTCTTGATGTATACAAAAAAGACCTGCTTACGGAGGATCCTCTAAACAGCATTTACGGAGATGGGAAAACATATGAGTACGATGTACATGTAAGAATCGAATTTAAAAATGATCTTATAAACAGAATGAATTCACACAGCAACAGGCTTTCTGATCATTTTGAAAATACCATGAATTATCTTGTTAAAAAAGGAGTATTCAGACTTGAGGATCTTATGAAAGCTGAAGATTATATCAAAGGTGTTCCCGCTGCAAAGGCCGTTTCCGGATAACGAAGCAGTTCTCCGCTTACCATTCTTAAGTAAACGTGAAAGATGGAGTTCGATTTAAATAATATAGGGGGCAATCTAAGCCCCCTATAGTTATCTTTTCTACCATATATCATCCCGATATCAGCAAAAGATTCATCACTTCGCTTCGCCCGTTCAGAATGGCACTGGGATAATCCAATCAATATGCTCTTCCCCAATAGACCATATATTTGGCCTCTTTTTGACAACATACGCATTTATCGGAGATTTTCTCCTGTTCAAAAGGTATGCAGCGGGCCGTAGCGCCCATTCTGTCTTTAATGGTGACCTCACATTCCTCATTGCCGCAATACATAGCTTTGATAAATCCCGGAGTTTCATCAAGGATTTTCTCCATCTCATCCAGGTCGACAGCAGTAAAGGTCTTTGCATTTCTCATTTCCAGAGCTTTATTGTATAAAGCTGTCTGTATATCTTCAAGAACTTCCGGAATCTTTGTTTCCAGCTCATCCATCGAAACAAACAGTTTCTCTCTGTTAATACGCTTAACCAGTACCACCTGATTCTTCTGGATATCTTTTGGTCCCACTTCAAGACGGAGAGGAACGCCGCGCATTTCATACTCGGCGAATTTCCAACCCGGCATTTTATCAGAATCATCGATCTTAACACGGCATATCTTTGAAAGTCTTTCTTTCAGCTCATATGCTTTTTCAAGAACACCCTCCACCTGTTGTTGAACAGGAACGATGATAACCTGGGTAGGAGCGATTTTCGGAGGCAGGACCAGTCCGGAGTCGTCCCCGTGAACCATGATGATAGCACCGATGATACGGGTACTCATGCCCCAGGAAGTCTGATGTACATATTTTAATTGATTATCTTTATCCAGGTATTGAATTCCGAACGCCCTTGCAAACCCGTCTCCAAAGTTATGTGATGTGCCTGACTGAAGTGCCTTTCCGTCATGCATAAGGCTTTCGATAGTATAAGTAGCATGGGCACCGGCAAACTTTTCTCTTTCGGTTTTTTGACCCTTTATGACCGGAATCGCCAACACTTCTTCACAGAATGAGGCATATACGTTCAACATTTTGATGGTTTCTTCCTGGGCCTCTTCAGCTGTTGCGTGGGCGGTATGGCCTTCCTGCCATAAAAACTCAACCGAACGGAGGAAAGGACGGGTCGTCTTTTCCCATCTTACAACCGAACACCATTGATTATATAGTTTCGGAAGATCCCTGTAGGATTGTATTATATCCTTGTAGTGATCACAAAACAGCGTTTCCGATGTAGGACGCACGCAGAGCCTTTCAGCCAAAGGCTCACTTCCGCCGTGGGTAACCCAGGCTACTTCAGGAGCAAATCCTTCAACGTGGTCCTTTTCTTTCTGTAGCAGACTTTCAGGGATGAACATGGGCATATATACGTTTTCGTGGCCTGTTTCCTTGAAACGTCTGTCCAGTTCCTTCTGGATGGCTTCCCAGATTGCATAGCCATAAGGACGAACAATCATACATCCCTTTACTCCTGAATACTCTACCAAATCGGCCTTCTTTACGATATCGGTATACCACCTTGCAAAGTCCTCATTCATAGGAGTAATTGCTTCGACAAATTTCTTATCCTGTGCCATAATATTTCCTCCAAAAATTTTGTATTATAAATCTTTCTTAATTAAATCTTTACCTGTGACAATATCTTTTCCAGCGCCTCATCCACCGGCATGGTTACAGCTTCATTCCCGTTTCTCAGTTTTAATTCGACAAGCCCTTCCGCCGCTTTCCTGCCAATATTGATCCTTATTGGAATGCCGATGAGATCGGCGTCATTGAACTTTACCCCTGCTCTTTCGTTCCTGTCATCCAGGATCACTTCCACATTTGCCTCTATAAGCTTCTCATACATGTTTCGGGCTATATTCATAACGGTTTCATCCAATACGTTGACCGGTACGATTATAACATGGTAGGGCGCAATTTCTATTGGCCATATTATGCCCTTTTCGTCATTGTTTTGCTCAATTACTGCCGCCATCAGCCGGTTAATTCCTATACCGTAACAACCCATCACCATTGGTCGTTCTTTGCCGGACTCATCTATATAATTGCACTTTAATGGTTCACTATATTTAGTCCCCAACTTGAAAATATGGCCTACTTCAATACCTCTCGCAAGCGTAATTGCCTTACCACAAACTGGACAGACATCACCTTCTGAAATTGACCTGATATCATGAATCTCGGCATTAAAATCCCTTCCTATATTCACATTGATGAGGTGATGATCCGTTTCATTGGCTCCCACAATAAGGTTTCTCCCCTGGGCCACTTCATAGTCAGCTATAATCCTGATTTTCAGGCCAATCGGACCGGCAAAGCCCACCTCGGCATTTGTAGCAAAACGAACACTTTCGGCATCTGCAATTTCAAGTTCTCTACATCCTAATACATTTTTAAGCTTAACCTCATTTAATTCCCGGTCGCCTCTTACCATTGCCGCCACCAGCTCATCATCAGCTTTAAATATCAATGTTTTAGCCATTTTAGCCGGCTGGCAGTCTAAAAAAGCCTCCAGTTCTGATATGGTATGAATATTGGGTGTGAATATTTTTTCTACAGGCAACTCTGCTTCTGTTATGGGTTCTTTAGACTTCGGACAGCTGGCCTTTTCCAAATTGGCAGCATAACCACAAGCCTTACAATAGGCTATCCCATCTTCACCAATTTCGGATATGACCATGAACTCCTGAGATCCGGAGCCTCCCATTGCACCTGAATCAGCTTCAACCACTTTATAATCCAGCCCCAGCCGGTCAAAAATCCTTCTGTAGGCTTGTTCCATCTGCTTGTAGGAAATATCCAGGCCTTCCTCATCACGGTCAAAGCTATATGCATCTTTCATTATGAATTCACGGGAACGCATAACTCCGAATCTTGGGCGTATTTCATCACGATATTTAGTCTGGATTTGATATAGAGTTAATGGCAGATTTCTATAGGAACGCACACTGTTTTTCACAGTTTCGGTGAATATTTCTTCATGGGTAGGTCCAAGGCAGAAATCCCTGTTGTTGCGATCTTTCAATCTGAACATCTCCGGGCCGAAAACCTCCCATCTTCCAGATTCACGATAAATTTCAGCTGGAAGCAGGGCAGACATAAGAAGTTCCTGTGCCCCGGCCCTTTCCATTTCCTCTCTTACAATATTTTCGATCTTTTTTAGTGTACGTAACCCCAAAGGCAGAAAGGAATATATCCCCGATGCCAGTTTACGCATAATACCGGCTCTCAGCATCAATTTATGGCTCATAATCTCGGCTTCTGCCGGAACCTCTCTTATTGTCGGCAAAAACATCTTTGAAAAATACATTACGCACCTCTTTAACATAAATTCGGTTTTAATGTTCCACTGTTCTGCTCAATCTATGAATCTCCCAGGGCAGCACCAACCTTGTTGTACAGAAATAAAAAACCGTCCCAAAAACTGGGACGGACACAATCCGCGGTACCACCCTAATTGGCTCAATAGTAAGCCCTGATGAATATCAGGTATTGAACCCGGCTTTTTAGTCTATATCGCGACAACCGTAAGCCTCATCGGCTTTAAGTCTCAGGGGTGGGACGAAGCTTTATTGCATAAAACCTTTCACCATATGGTTTTTTCTCTTTACTGCAAATCGAGACTTCACATTCCCGTCATCGACAGAGTATTCATATGTTAGTAATATTATAGTTATTAGCCTTCATAATGTCAAATTTTTGTGCCACTGTACGGCTATCTCCATGAGAAACCTTGAACCCGCCTTATAAATAACCTTGAAGCACAACTTGTGATGGAGTATAATCAGGTCAAAATTTATGTTAAGGAAAATACAATGAAAAGCATTAAACATCTTATTTGCCCCGTTTGCCATAAACCTTTGCTGAAGAAGGAAAAAAGCCTTACCTGTGAAAACTACCACAGTTTTGATATAGCAGGAAAAGGATATGTTAACCTGCTCTTAAGCCAGGATAAAAACAGCAAAGATCCCGGTGATAACAAGGATATGGCCAAAGCCCGAAAACGCTTTTTAGACAAGGGTTATTACAATCTGTTAGCTGATAGGCTTTGTGACCTATTCTCTCAAAGATTCATATTAAGAAGAGACGATAATCCTGTTTTACTGGATGCAGGATGCGGAGACGGTTATTATACCGACTGTATCAGTAAATCATTGTTAAAGGCTTCCATAGACTGTTCAATTTACGGTATCGATATATCAAAAGAAGCAATCCGGCTGGCTGCCGGGCGAAATAAAGAAATAAGCTTCATTGTGGCTTCACTTTTTAAAATACCTTTAATGACTGAAAAAATTGATTATATATTAAACGCCTTTGCCCCTTCCAATGATGCGGAATTCAACAGAGTATTGAAAAAGGACGGATTCCTTGTCACTGTGATACCCGGAAAAAGGCATCTTTATGAACTAAAATCCGTCCTTTATGAAAAGCCCTATGAGAATGATGAAAAAGGGCCTGTGCTTCCATCATTCAGCTTAAGTGAACAAATTCGCATAAACGGTTTTATTGAACTTGACTGCCATGAAGATATAGCTGACCTTCTTACCATGACCCCCTATTATTGGCGTACACCAAAAGAAGGCATTGAACGGCTCAATAGGCTGGACAAGCTTGGAACAGAAATTGAGTTTATCATCGGCATCCATAAAAAACAATTATAGTGAAGTCCCCGGCAAGAGTATCTTGCTCGAAAACGCTGGGTTCCAATATTTCTGAGGCTTTTTCAAAAGATATTTCCCAGGAAATATCAGTGATATCTGTTATGATAAAATCAACTATTCAGCCTGAAAAATACCCAAATTCATGTTTTCTGGCAGCCGTTTATGCTGGTCTTAAGTTAATAAACCCCTTACATATTTTCCAATTCCATCAGCCACATCCGGACAGAGGCATCACTGGGCATCCTCCAGTCAGCTCTCGGAGATAAAGACACCGTACCAACCTTTGGACCGTCGGGTATGCATGAGCGTTTGAACTGTTGAGAGAAAAATCTCTTACAAAATACCGTCAGCCACTTTTTAAGCTGAGAAGAACTGTATTGCCCTTCAAATACCCTTTCCGCCATGAACAACAGTTTAGCCGGTCCCGCTCCATAGCTCTGCATATAATACAGGAAAAAGTCATGCACCTCATATGGGCCCAGAATATCCTCTGTTTTTTGCACTATTTCTCCGGTATCTGAAGGCGGTAATAGTTCCGGACTGATAGGTGTATCAATTATGTCAAGAAGAATTGTTTTTATATGTTCATCAGCCTCATACTCGGCATACCATTTGATAATATGACGAACAAGAGTTTTGGGAACACCTGAGTTAACAGCATACATTGACATATGATCCCCGTTATAAGTACTCCAGCCAAGAGCGATTTCCGAAAGATCACCGGTTCCCACAACCAGGGCTCCTTCTTTATTGGCGACATCCATCAAAATTTGTGTTCTTTCCCTGGCCTGAACATTCTCATATGTTGTATCATGGATATCCTTATCATGACCAATATCTTTAAAGTGCTGCAGGCAAGCATCCTTAATGTTTATTATTCTTAAATCCGTATTATATCCTTTGCATAGATTAACCGAATTGTCAAAGGTTCTGTCTGTGGTACCGAATCCGGGCATGGTAATGGCAATTAAATTACTCAAAGGCAGTCCCAACTTAGCCATTGCCCTTACTGATACAATAAGCGCCAGAGTTGAATCAAGCCCTCCTGAAATACCTACAACAAGCTTTTGGGTATTGGTATGCTTCATTCGCTTCATAAGTCCTAAGGTTTGTATAGATAGGATTTCTTCGCACCTTTCATCCCGCTCCCCGGTATTCTCAGGTACAAAAGGATGTTTATCTATTTTTCTATGAATATCGTTTTCCAAATTTAAAGATGTATAATCAAAGCTTATAATCCGGAAGCTTTTGCTTATAATGCTTCTTCTCGACGGCTGCAAGATCCGGCGATTATACAACAACCTGTCTAAGTCAATATCTGCAATTTCCAGTTTGTTTTCAAAGAAAAAGCGCTCCGATTCTTTTAAAATATTACCGTTTTCGGCTATCATAAGATGCCCGGAAAATACCGAATCGGTGGTGGATTCGCATGAATTGGCCGAAGCATAAACATAACCTCCCACACACCGGGAAGATTGACTCTTTACAAGGTTTTTGCGGAATTCTCCCTTAGCGACCAGTTCATTTCCGGCAGACAGATTAAATATCAGGGTGGCACCGCTTTGAGTGAGAAAACTGCTGGGTGGCAGAATGCTCCATAGGTCCTCACATATTTCTATACCAAATGCCAGCTCTTCACGATTCTTTGCAACAAAGACCAAATCAGCTCCCACCGGTATCATCGAATCATTAAACCAGACTTCGTCAACATCCAGTTGATCGGCTCCAGTAAACCAGCGATTCTCGTAAAATTCATTATAATTGGGGAGATTGGTCTTTGGTACAAAACCCAGTATTCGCCCGTTCTGCAATACCGCCGCACAATTATATATCCGACCATTAATCACCATAGGAAGTCCTACTATAGAAACCATGCTGCTGCCGTTTGTTGCTTCGGTGATTTTAATTAAGCCTTCTTTTGCTCCTTTTAGCAAAGTATCCTTAAAAAATAAATCCCCGCAGGTATAGCCGGTTATGCACAACTCAGGAAAAACTAAAAACTCTACCGACTTTTTTTCGGCGTCCTTTATAATCTCTATAATTTTTTCCGCATTAAAAGCGCAATCGGCAACTCTAAGTTCATTAGCAGCTGCCCCAACCCTAACAAAACCGTAATTCATATATACACCAACCCAAAAAGTGTTAATTTGATAATATTATACATCACTCGTCATCGAAAGCAAGCGTAACAACATTCTAAGCATGGCTCAATACCCTTTATGTTATTCAAAGAAGAACAAGAGAGCCTTTTGTGTTTAAAGATCCTTTACTGACGTTCATGACAATGGAGTCAGGATTTCTGTATTTTGCTTTGAAAAGCAAGGGCTAATACTATACATAATACTAATATTTTGCTTCGTAATGAAAATAAAGATTCTGAAAAAATTAGTTTATGCAGCAAAAAAGCCTCAAGTTTTAACTTGAGGCTTGTGGAGCGGGTGAAGGGAATCGAACCCTCACGACCAGCTTGGAAGGCTGGGGTTCTACCACTGAACTACACCCGCAAACTTATGTTTTTCAGCGGTTTTTCGCTGCATTGTCTATTATACTTAAGTCATTAATCCTTGTCAACAAGTTTTTATCGGTTTTTTCATCCAGAGTTTTAACCTTCATTTGAAAAAGTAAATTCCACCCCTAAAAAGTACAGGGCGGAATTTAGTTTTTCAAAAACAAATAAAAAAATAGTGGAATTAAGTCTTTCAAAACTATACCTCAGCTCATGCTTGCTTTTATCAGGGACACCAACACATCACAGTCTGTCATCGATATCTTCAACATGCTCTACACAAAGCTTCAGCCTGACGTTTTCAAAAAGCTGTTTCAGGTATTGCTTGGGGATAATGTCAGCGAGTTTTCCAATCCATCAGCGATAGAAATGGACCAATCAGGCAACAAATCACTTAATCTGTGGATTTTACTTTTGCAAAGTGGAATTTACTTTTTCAATTAACCTAAATTTTCACCATATAAATATTTTGCTGCTATTCATTTTTTTGCAGTTGATCCTCTATAAATCACAATCATGAAAATAGGCGAAAATTAAAAATGTCACGCCTGATATACTATTTTCTCCAGATATTACTCTTTTTTTGAACTCAACATTTTCAGTGGTTCCTCCTTAAGGTTGCCATGCATAAACACTACTGAAACTAAACACGTCGTTACAAACAGTATAGCACCCACCGCTACAGAATACCATACCGGGAGCGTCTGCTCGTCCACATCTGGTGGTTGATCTGCAACATGCCCACTCGTAAAATCGGTGTCATAATACACCCCCATGGAAGTATTTTGCGAAAGCCGGGTTCCGGCAAAATATCCGGCAGTGCAACCAATTGCAATGGCCAGAACAGCCACCAGCAGAAAACCGGACAGTAGCGAAGCAGCGCTTTTCCGTTTGCTGAATCCCAGCATCCGCTCAATAGCGCTACGCATCTTTTGCTTGGTAATGAATATATGGCAGAAAAAAAACACCAGAGTAAGGGACATCATAGCTCCAACAGCAAGGAACAAAACGGACATCTTTTTCATGTTTTCCAACCCCCGCTGAAGCTGAGAGAAACCCCTATCATAAAAGGTAATCTTTAACTGGTCGTTCTTTTGCTGTGCCCATAATGCCATAAAAGATTCAATGGTGCCATTTGGGATCTGGAATGAGGTGGTATTGTTCTGCATGGGGCCATAAGCCAGGATGTTGTCGGCATCGCTCTCCCGTACTGATGAAGACGGAATGACTACGGTATTATGACCCATGCCTTGGTTGGAACCGGATCCTTCTATACTCTGATAGATCCCTTTGATCAGGTATTCATGGTCAGAAAAAACGGGGTATACTTTTCC
>ERZ773359.3092-NODE-3092-length-19763-cov-5.216663_pt1 | contig 19763 bp, 14 predicted proteins | sample MGYA00374955_ERZ773359 | MGnify/ENA primary metagenome ERZ773359 (study PRJEB29098, sample SAMN04486028) | biogas fermenter metagenome | study: EMG produced TPA metagenomics assembly of the Biogas fermentation microbial communities from Germany - Plant 4 DNA1...
GATGTGTTCGTATTCCTCCAGCACCTTGTCTACACCAATGTAGAAGCTGGTGTTCGCCGCCACTTCATCAGGCAGGTTGAGCATGGGGTTGTTTCTGTAGTAGTCAGGCAAATAGGGCTCCGCTGCCTTGTTGGGCGTGGTGAATTTGGTGATATCGGCAATTCTCGCTGCGATTTCCGGCCGCATGATGAAGTCTAGGAACTGATAAGCCCCGTCTTTGTTCGGTGCCTCTTTGGACATGACCCAGCAGTCGATAAAAATAGGCATGCCTTCCGTGGGGAAGACCGGCTGCAGCCTGGGATCGGCCGCATTGCCCTTTACCGCCTGGTTGGAGTACATGAAACCAACCACGGCTTCTCCATTGATCAGGGAATCTTCGGGTGTGTTGGTTTCAAAGCGGACAATGTTGGGCTTCAGGGCAAAAAGCTTCTCCCTGGCCTGGGCCACCTTTTCCGGATCAGTCTCGTTGTAATCGTAGCCCAGGGATTTGAGCACAATGCCCATGATCTCCACGGACCAGTCTACCACAACCACTTTATTGCGCAGCTCTGGCTGCCACAAGTCGCTGTAGGTAGTGATGGGCTTGGCCCCGAGTTTTTCTACCTCTTCATGATTAACCAAAAGCAGCGAGATGGAAACCGCATAGGGGATGGCATACTCACTGTCGGGATCGTAGTACTTGCCCAGATAAAGGGGATTGATGTTGGCGTAGTTGGGCAGCTTGGACTTATCCAGGACTTCCAGCATGCCGTTCTGCCTGAGGATATCCACCATGTAATCGGTGGTGACCAGCAGATCGTATTGATCAGGGTTCGCTTCCAGCAGAGACTGCATGTCTTCATTGGAAGTCACTTCTTTGTAGTTGACCCTGATGCCCGTCTCCTGTTCAAACTCCTCGATGATCACCCGGGGAATGAAGTCGCCGCCCCACGTCATGAGGGTAATCTCCGCTGCGGACATCACGGCAGAAACCGCAAGGACCAGAACAACAACAGTGAACAGCACAGCGCTTGTTCTCTTCACTTGGCAAACCTCCTCTTTTTAGTAATCAACTGGCTAACTCCTATTATGAAGAACGTTCCCACCAAGATCAATGTGCAAAGGGCGTTAACTTTGGGGGTAACTCCCACCCGCATCATGGAAAAGACGTGTACAGGCAGGGTTGTGCTGCGCGGCCCCGACATGTAGGTGGAGATAATTACATCATCCAGCGACATGGCCAGGCAGAGCAGCGCTGCCGTAACTATAGACGGAGCCACTAAGGGCAGGATAATGGTCCTTACCATCTGCCAGGTGCTGGCCCCCAGATCCAGGGCCGATTCGATGATGGATGCATCGATCTCCGCCAGGCGCAGCCGCACCATGATATACACATACGGAACGCAGAACAGGGAGTGGGACAGCACTAAAGTTAAGATCCCAAAGGGCAGCCGCAGGGCGTTGAAAAAGAAGAGCAGCGATACGCCCAGGGCCACTTCAGGCACGATCAAAGGCAGGATCATGATGCCCTGCAGGGCCTTTTTCATGCGGGCGGATACCCACATGGACACAACTGCCGTAAAGGTGCCCAGAACCGCGGAAAGGATCGCTGTGAGCACAGCCACTTGAATGCTGGTGCGGAAGGCCTGCCCGATGGTCCTGTCCCGAAAGAGCTGGCGGTACCACTCCAAAGACCAGCCGGTCCACTGGGCCGTGGAAGAACTGGCGTTGAAGGAGTAGAGAACGACGCTGAGCACGGGCAGATACAGCATAACAAAGAACAAGGATAGGTAGAAAACGCCGAAGCGGCTCGTCTTGTCCCTCATTGAAACAGCCCCTCCCCCGTCTTATCCTTGGTCACTTTCCAGTAGAAAGCGAGCACCATCAGGGCCAGAGCCACCATGCCTAAGGAGAAGGCCGCGGCCAGGGGCCTGTTTCTACCCCTTGTGGCCAGGGTGTGGATTAGGTTGCCTAGAAAGACCGTGTTCCCTCCGCCTAACAGGTCCGAAACAAAATAGAGGCCCAGGGCCGGAATGAACACCAGGGTAAACCCACCCACGATGCCCGGCAGGGTAAGGGGAATGGTAATGTGGAAGAAGGTCTTCCATCTGCTCGCCCCCAGATCGTAAGACGCCTCCAGCAGAGACCGATCCAGTTTGTCCACGGAGTTGAACACGGCAACGATCATAAAGGGCAGGAGCATGTAAGCAGTGCCCACCAAGCTGGTGCCGAATTTGTACATCATGGGCAGAGGCCGCTCGATGAGCCCTAACGCCATAAGCACGTTGTTGATCACGCCGGCATTGCCCAGCAGGATCATCCAGCCGTAAGTGCGCAGAAGGCTGGAAATCCAGAAAGGCAGCATAATCAGGCCCAAGGATAAAGCGCGCCGCCGAGGGCTCAAATTGGAGGTTATGTAGGCCACGGGGTAGCCCACCAGGAGCGTGATCAGCGCCGTGAGCAGGGCCATAAGCAGAGAGTTCCAGAACACCCTCAGGTAGATGGGATCCACTACCTTGCGCCAGTTGTCTAGGGTAAACTGGTAGACGATGTTGCCCAGATGATCCCGGGACAAGAAGCTCAGCGCGACCACCAAAAGCATGGGAATGCCCACCAAAAGCCCGATCCACAGCAGAATAGGTACTGCCAGCAGGTTTCTCTTCCAGGTCCTCATCTTACATGCCTCTCTCTTCCCACCCGGCTTCCATGGGCAGCAGGACTGCTCCGCTCTCCTCCCAAGACACGAAAACGGCATCGCCCACCTGGCAGTCGCATTCCATCTTCTGATACTCCACCACTGTGAGGATCCGGTCGGCAACCCGAACTTCGATGCGAATCTGGGATCCCGCGTAGTGGATGGAAACCACCTCTCCCCGCAGGGCGTTATCCATCTCCGCGCAGGAAACCCTCATCTTATCCATAAGAATGGCTAAAACAGCTTCCTCTTTCGCCCGCAGTGCTGCGCGGCCCGCAGCGGAGCTGCGTACCTGGACCACGTTCTCCCCCAGCCGCACTTTGGCCTGCTCTGCGCCGGTTTCCAACACTTCCACGGGAAAGATATTGCGGTCACCGATAAAGCTGGTCACAAAGAGATTGGCCGGGTTGTTGTAGATGTCCCGGGGAGTGCCCAGCTGCTGCACCTCTCCCTGGTCGATGACCACGATGCGGTCGGACATGTTCAAAGCTTCTTCCTGGTCGTGGGTGACGTACACGAAGGTGGTACCGGTCTTGCGCTGCAGGCGGGCTAGTTCCGTCTGCATGTGTTTGCGCAGTTTCAAATCGAGGGCACCTAGGGGTTCGTCCAGAAGCAGGATAGCCGGCTCGTTGATCAGTGCCCTGGCGATGGCGATGCGCTGCCGCTGCCCGCCGGACAGCTGATGGGGCATGCGTTCTTCGTAACCGGACATCTGCACTAGGTCCAGCACTTCTGCAACCCTCTGTTTGAGTTCGGCTTCGCGCACGGACCGCTTCATGCGCGGCCCGTAGGCGATGTTGTCATACACGTTCAGGTGGGGGAATAAGGCGTAATTCTGGAAGACGGTGTTCACGTTGCGCTTATTGGGCGCCAGGTCTTTGATGGAGGCGCCTTCCAGCAGGATGTCTCCAGACTGGATGCGCTCCAGTCCAGCAATACAGCGCAGCAAAGTGGTTTTGCCGCAGCCGGAGGGCCCCAAGAGAGTGAGGAACTCCCCTTCATTGATGGTAAAGGTGATATCCTTCAGGACATGGACATCGCCGTAGTACTTGTTCAGATTGACCAAAGCGAGTAGTGGCTGCTTCACAGACAACTTCCTTCCCCGCGCGTACTAGAAAAGAACCTTCAAGCTCAGTATAGTTTAGTTGAGGCGCGATGTCAAAGCCTGGAAAGGGTCTGCTCATCCTTCCCGCAGAGCATCTACAGGTGCCAGCTTGGCCGCCTGCCATGCGGGGTAAAGGCCAAAGAGCTGGCCCATGGCCACAGCCACCACAACTGCCAGCACCGCAGCCAGGGGATGAAGCCCGCCCACATCGCCGAACTGGGAGTACATCATCTCCTCAACAATGGCGCTGAGCAGCCTGCGGGCCGTCAGGGCGGCTACCACTAGCCCCAGGACGGAACCGCCCAGGGAAAAGGCCAAAGACTCGTTGAGGATTTGGCCGATGATGGAAGCCTTGGAAGCACCCAAGGCCTGCCTGAGGCCGATTTCGCGGGTTCTTTCCACCACGCTCACCAGCATGATGCTGAGAATCCCGATGGCACTTACCAACACAGCGATAAAGGCAAACGCCCCCATAAAGAAGCTGATCGTGGCGACCTGCTCAGCCATCCAGCGGTTGGCTTCGTGCAGGTACTGCCCATCAACCTCCAGATCGTCCAGGGCGCGGTCGGCCAGTAGAGTACGGGCGTCCTGTACCGCTTCATAGATGCGGCCAGGTTTGGATTTGATGTAGATGTTCTGGTAGCCGAACTCCGAATCCAGTGACAGCCACGCCCGGGTAGTGCCCAGGGGAAAGATCAGATAGACTTCGCTGATAAAGAAGCTCAGAAGCGGAGACTGCTGTTTGTACACCCCAATCACTTCAAACTCCATGTTCCCTTCCCCGAAGTTGCCCAAATCGATGATCTTCCCTACGGCCGACTGGTTGGGAAAGAGCTGCTTGGCTATGACCTCAGATACCAGCACAACCCGGTTCTTCTGCTCCTCATCTGCACGGGTGAAGAACTGCCCTTCCACCAGTTCCAGCCCCATGGCCTCAGCGTATTCAGAGGTGGTCTCGGCAACGGTCTGGATCGAGTAAGCGGTGCCGTCCACCAAAATGCGCTGCATCCACATGTCCTGGAAAACAAAAGCCTGGTCAATGTACTCGCTCTGCCTAAGTTTGGCCAGGTCTTCGTAGCGGAAGGCGCTGGCCGTCCGCACCATCATCCTCTCGCCACCAAACTCCTCTGAACGGGATACGGAGAGCTTGGCCAGGGAGTTCCCGTAAGCGTTCTCCACTGCGTCGAGCCTGCCTGTGGCCCCGAAGTTCAGGGACAAGATCACCGCGACAATCCACACTCCCAGTCCTACCTGGAGAATGGTGAGCAGAGAGCGCAGCGGCCGCTTTTTGATTATCCGGAAGGTGAACTTGAGCGTTTCCAGCATCGTGCTTTCCCCCCTCAGTCAATGCGCAGTGCGTCCACGGGATTAACGCGTGAACCCAGGTAGGCCGGGTAGACTCCAAAGAAGAGACTGATCAAAAAGCCCAGGCCGATCCCCAACCCCAAGCGGGTGCTCAGCCTGCCGGCAGCAAACTCCCCGTACTCCTGCTTCACGATCTCCGAAAAGCCGAAGGACAGGAGAATGCCTAGAACAGCTCCCGCCAGCCCCAGGACAACGGCCTCCAGCATGAATTGGCGGAACACCTGGGCCCTTGAGCTGCCCAGAGCCATGCTCAAACCGATGGATTTGGTGCGCTTCAGCAGCCGCGCCAGCATCAAGTTGAGGATGTTGATAACGGCGATCACGAGCCCCACTGAGGCCAGCGTGCCGATGAGCAGAGCGTAGCGCTGCACCTGCTGCATGGATTCCCGCCAGCTGTCCAGGGGATTGCGCACATCGATGGCCTCTTCCCCCCACATGAGGGCCGCCTCACGGCGCACCAGTTCCACAGCTGCCGCCAAATCCTCATCCTCATCCAGACCCACGGAAATGTTGTAGAACTTGGTAGCATCATCGAACCCGAGGCGGTAGGAAGGCATGACCGTGATGGGAGCCCATGCCGTGCGGCGTTCGTTGAACACGGAGTACATATCCCCTTCCGGCGGAGACAGCACGCCAATCACTGTGAAATCCTCCGCCTCCTGCCCTGGGCCGAAGCTCAAGGGGACAACCTGCCCAATGGGGTTCTGCTCACCAAAGAGGTCCCGGGCCAGGGTGTCGGTGAGCACCAGCACCCGGCTGGCAGAGAGCACATCGTCGAGTAGGAAGAGGTTACCCTGTGCGGCTTCAACATTCTTGAAGGCGAAATAGGCAGGGACAGTGCAGGAGATGAAGAGCTGATTGCCCCTGAATCCGTACCAAACGCCGTCTTCTCTATCTGCTTCCTGAGGCAGCAGATGGGTTTCGGCCAGCAAAGACAGTTCCACAAAGACGTACATGTCGGGGGGCAGCTGGCGCTGCAGCTCCAACACCTCGTCCAGCGATGCACCCCAGGTTACGCGGTTCAGCTCGCTGCCGATAACCGTAATGGGTGTGGACTGCCACTGGGCAGACTCTCCCCGGCCCAAAATCTCCACGGTGCGGAAGTAATCCATTTCCCTAATCCGGCCGTACTCCTCCCCCAAACGGAGGAACATGGTCAGGACCGTGATGATCACGCCGATCCCCAGCCCGATAGCGAATACCACAAGAGTTGATTCCAAAAGCTGGCGTCGGGAGTGGCGCAGCGACCATTTGAACTGATCCAGCAAAGACACTGCAGCACCTCCTAGCTCACAATAGCAAATACCATATCCTGCAGCCTGCGCCCGCACAGGTCCCAAAGGGCCAGCACACTGCGGGCATAGGCCAACTGCTGGTGGTAGTAGTCGTTCCTTGCTTTGTGCACGGCCAGCGCCGCTTCCTCCACCTGCAGCTCCGTAACCAGGCCCGCGGCATACTGCCGCTGGCGCAGCGCCAAGTCTTCTTCAGCGGCACGGAGCAGCTCTCCTTGGGACTCCACGAGGTTCTGCGCTGATCTGATGGCCTGCAGGCTGCTGCGCAGCCTACCTAGGAGCGCATTCTCCTGTACGGCCAGCTCATGTTCAGCCTTGGCCACCGCCAGCTCCAGCTCCTCGAGGACAATCTTGTGCGGATAGAGAGTCTTGGAGGCGCTGAGTCCGATGTTCCAATTCACCGGGCCTCCAGCTTGCTGTTCAAGGGTTGGGAGCTCCGCTCTCGGCACTTCACCAGCGTACAGAGTGCCGGAGGCGGTAAGCTGCCAGCCCCCGGTCTTCCGCTCCAGATCCAGCTTGGCTTGGGCCTGCTCCAGATTCCTTCGCGCTGTACGCACTTCCACACTCGCGGCAAAAACTTCCTCCTGCAGCTCCGGTTCGGAGAACACCCAATCCAGGGAACCTACTTCCAGCAGCGGCTCGAATAAGGACACTTCGGCCCAGCCCAGCACCGTCTGGAGCTGCAGCTGGAGCTGGTTAACCTTCTCTTCAGCAGCAGCTAGGGACAGCAGCTCACTGCGGAGCTTGCGGCGGAGCTCCAAATCGTCAAAGTCGGGAGTCTGCTGGGCAGCTTCCAGCTGCTTCTGCACGTGGCCCACAACTGCCTGTCTGTAATCCCGTTCATCTATGGCCTGGCGCAGGTCAACGAAGAGATCGAAAACCTGAAGCACCAGACTGTTCACCTGGCGCTGCCGGGTTTCTTCGGGCGCAAGCACGGCTGAGTTCTCTTCCGACAGCGCAAAGAAGTCATAGCGCAGGGTTAGGGTTCCGCTTGGGTTCAGATCTAAGCCCGACTCCCCCAGGCCTACCTCCAGCGCACCGGACAGACCTAGGTGCCGGCCTAAAGGAACGGTGATAGTCACTGAACCACCGGCATCTGCCCACTCTCCATTCCGCACTTGAGCAGGTTTCACCTGAGCCTCAACTACGGGCTGACGCTTCGCTTCCTCTCGTTTTTGGGCCAGCTCCTGCTCCCACAGGAACAGGGCATGGCTGGTGTTGTGCTCTAGGGCTGTTTCCAGGGCTTCTGCTAACGTGATGGGCTGACCTGTGCTCGCCTCTCCCCCCTGGGGGATGCTCAAGGCCAGGCAGAGCGCAAGCGCGCCTGCCCACAACCGCAGCCTAGTTTTCATTCTGCTCACCCGATTCTGCGTGTTTACCCATGGCCTGCAGCAGTTTCACCCTGGCCAGGCTGTACTGCAGCAGGTTTGCGCTGTACTCCTGTTCCAGTTGGGCAAGCCTTTCCTGCTTAGCCACGATCTCGGCATTGCTGATCACGCCCGCCTCATACTTGCTTCTCTCGGCCTGCAGCGCTTTGCGCTCCAGCTCAATATTGCGCTGCGCCATCTCCAGATTGTGGGCTTGATCCAGCAGGGAGTAGTACTCGCTGCGGATGCGGAAATACAGGGCCTGCTCAGCCTGTTCCAGCTGAATCCTGGCCTTTTCTTCATTGACCAGGGCCTCTTCCAGCTCCACCTTGGGCGTAAAGGGGCTCTGGGCCGCAGCTACCGCTTCTTGGGCTTTGGCCAGAGCTTCCCTGGCGCTGGCGACCCCAGAATCCAGAGGCAGGGCCAGCTCATAGCAGGTTTCTAAATCCCACTCAAAAGGTACAAAGGAAAGGAGAAGGCGTTCCGTGAGAACCACCTCGGTATCCAGAGGCAGCCCTACCAGTTCATTGAACCGCATGCGCTTCGTGGCCAGATCGATGAGCGCCCGTTCGTAGCGGTGCTCGGCGTCGAAGAGGCTGTTTTGGGAGCGCTCAAGATCTAGGGAAGACAACAGGCCTGCCTTAAACTTGTTCTCATCCATGGCCAGCTGGTTTGCGGCCCTTTCCTTGGCCAGCCGGGCGTTTTCCACACTGGCCTCGCTCTGCAGCAGCTCCTGATAACTGGTGCGCACCGAGTCCTTAAGCTCCTGCGTCTTTTCGGCGTAAGTTTTCTCGGCCTGGGCCCATTTCTTTTGAGCATCCCGGAGCATGTCTGCATCGCCCACGATCTGGGCCCGCTCCAGGTTTGCCCGGGCGCTCTGCCAATCCAAAGTAGCTACCCGATAGCTCAAATTGTACTGCAGGGCCAGTTCCGTGGCAGCTTCCACCGTCAGCTCCAGCGGCTCCGCCGCTGCCGCTCCCAGGCTCATACTCCACCATGCAAGCAGTGCCGCGATCAGTACCAGACTCACGCTCTTCCGCATTCTCGGCTCCTCCCTTATGCCTCTTGGGCCACTTGATTGACGGGCCCGTCGGAGATGATCTTCCCGTCGCGCAGACGCAGCAGACGTTTACCGTAGGCGGTTATGGCCGGATCATGGGTAACAATGACCACGGTGGTCCCCTGGCGGTTCAGCTCTTGGAGGATGCCCATGATTTCAGCCCCCTGGTCCGTGGCCAGGTTCCCCGTGGGCTCGTCAGCCAAAAGGAGGGTTGGATTGTTGGCCAATGCCCGGGCAATGGCCACCCTCTGCTGTTCACCACCGGAAAGCTGTGTGGGCAGGTGATGCAGCCTGTGCCCCATCCCCACTCGGTTGAGCAGTTCTTCGGCGCGCTCCCGCCTTTCCCGCCTGGGCCTGCCCGCGTACATCAGAGGTACCATAACGTTTTCCAGGGCCGTCAGTTCGGGGAAAAGGTTGTAGGCCTGGAAGATGAAACCGAAGTGCTGGTTGCGGATCTTAGCCAATTCCCTGTCCCGCAGCTGCGTGATATCCACGCCTTCTAAGTAATAGGCGCCGGCACTAGGCTGATCCAAAACCCCTAAGACGTTCAGCAGCGTTGACTTGCCCGAACCAGAAGGGCCCATAATGGACACAAACTCGCCCCGCTGGATCTCCACATCCACACTGTCCAGGGCACGCACCACCACATCACCCATGTAGTATTCCTTTACGATTCCTTCTAGCCGGATCACAGCGCATGTCCTCCCTCAGGCAGGATTTGGATCTCATCCAGGTGGCGAAAAGCATCATAGGAGCTGATGATCACCCGTTCTCCCAGCTCCAGTCCGCGCAGAATCTGAACACTGTTGCCTTGGAGCAATCCAAACTGCACTTCGCGTTTTAAGGCCCGATGGCCGTCCAGAACGTACACAAAGAGCTGCTGACCGCTGGTTAAGTACGCTCCCCGCGGCAGGTAAAGGCTGTCTTTGTGTACATGCAGGTGAATGTTGGCCGTTACTGAACTATTGGGACGCAGCTGGGGTACTTCCTCCAAAAAATCCACCCGCACCAAAACAGTAGGCCCGTCGGTGCCCTGTTTGGCTTGGGGGGCAATGTAAGATACCTCGCCTGAATACTCGGCCTGCCCCAGACTCACCGTGACTGGAGTGCCCACGCCGAAGCGCTCCGTCTGCCCGGGTGACACCTGCAGCTCCACCACCTGGCGGGTGAGATCAGCCAGCTCGCCCAGCTCCTGGTGGGCTGTGACCACCCGATTGTTGGGCAGTTTCAAAGACAGGATGCGCCCGTCAAACTCCGCAGTAACTAAAAAGCTGTCTATTTTTTCCTGGGCCTTGGCCACTTTCTCTTCGTTGATGGCGATGGTCTTGGCGATGGCCGCCAGGTCGGCTTCGTGCTTGCGCACCAAGAGCTCCAGCTCCGATTCGCTTTGGGTGACCAGGCGTTTGGCCGCTTCCACCGCCTGCTCAGCCCGTTCCAGCTCTACGCGGGGAATAGTACCGTATTCGTAAAGGAGTTTCTGCAGCTCCAGATCCTTTTCGGCAGCAGCCAACTTCTCCTTGGCCTCCAGCACTTTCAAGCGCCCTGTCTCCTGCTCGCGTTCATGGATCATCCCCGTCTCCGCGAGCTTGGCCTTGGCTTCACTGAGTTCCGTTTCTGCCAGGTTCTTCTCGTTAACGATGTCGGCAGAATACAGACGGAGCAGAGGCTGCCCTGCGACCACATCCTGCCCTTCCTGGACATAGACCTCTTCAATGGTCCCGCCCACCTTGGGAGTGATAATGGCCACTTTCTCTGGGATCACCGTCCCTTTTACGGTCAGCGTTTCCAGGAAATCCTGCATGCCCACAGAAGCATAGGTGTAGAAGTTGAGGACGAAGCTCTCCTGCTTAGGCATGAAGAAGTAGTAGGCTCCGTAGGCAATGAGGGCAATGGCCGCGATGGTGAACAGGGCTAAGCTGAGCTGCCGCATTTTCCCAGGTGTTTTGCGTTTCTGCTGCTGGTTCCGGAGCCTTTCCGGAAGAATTGATTCGCTCATGGATGTGACCCTCCTCCGGACTAACTTTCTTGACTAAGGGACCCGTTCCTGTTGTGAATTGCTGGATGGCGGGTGCGCGTGCTTGCTGCCACACACTTCTCCGAACCGGAATGATTTCCTCTGCTTGGAAAGGTAACTCTGGGCTACCATTCTTTAATTTTTTGAAAAAGAGCCAGGCCAGCTCGGGGCTGCATCCTGGCTCTCTACCCATGTTAGGCGAGAATCTCTTCTATCTTGTCCAGCAGCTCGGGGCTCAGCTCCACATCCACTGCTTTGACGTTGGCTTCAATCTGATCAGGCCGGGATGCACCCACCAAGGCGCTGGCCACATTGGGCTGCCGCAGGACCCAGGCCAGGGCCATTTCCACTAGGGTGAGCCCCGCTTCCTGCGCCAGATCCTGCAGGGCATCTACCTTGGCTATTACTCCCGAGGCGATGTTCTCCTGAATCCACTTGTTGATCTCCGGGTTGGCGCCGCGGCTTCCCTCGGGGATCCGCCCGCCTCTGTACTTACCGGTGAGCAGCCCCTGGGCCAGGGGTGAAAACACGATCTGGCCGATGCCGTGCTTTTCGCACACAGGAATGACTTCTTCCTCAATCCAGCGGTTCACCATGTTGTACACCGGCTGGTTGACAACGATGCGGTCCAAGAGGTAGCGGTCGGCAATCCTCACCGCTTCTTCGATCTGGGCCGCAGTCCACATGCTCACGCCCACGTAGAGCACCTTGCCCTGGCGGACCAGGTCGTCAATGGTGCGCAGCGTCTCTTCCACGGGTGTTTCCGGATCATAACGGTGGCAGTAGAAGATGTCGACGTAATCGAGTTGCATCCGTTTAAGACTGGCGTGCAGCTGCTCGAAGACATGTTTGCGGGACAGTCCCCGATCATTGGGGCCATCGCCCATGGGCCAAAAGGCCTTGGTGGTGATGATGTACGACTCCCTGGGGAACACCCGCAGGGCTTCAGCCATGACCCGTTCCCCTTCCCCCCGCTCGTACACGTTGGCAGAGTCAAAGGAGTTGATTCCCAGCTCATAGGCGCGGCGGATGGTCTGGATGGCGATATCATCATCCACCGTTTTGCCGTAGGTGAGCCAGCTGCCCAACGAAATCTCACTTACCTTCAGGCCCGAACGGCCCAGTCTGCGGTACTTCATGCAAACATCTCCTTTCTTTTGTCCTTGCTCTCCTTACCCTTTACTGAACGCACTGGACAACATGAGTTTGATCCGGTTGAGCTGGTTAACCTCGCTGGCACCAGGATCATAATCTATTGCCACTATATTACTATCTGGATAAGCAATCTTCAAGCCCCGCAGCACCCCTTTGCCCGTAACATGGTTGGGCAGGCAGGCAAAGGGCTGCATGCACACGATGTTCTTCACGCCGCTCTCCAGAAGGTCGATCATCTCTCCCGTCAAAAACCAGCCCTCACCGGTCTGGTGGCCAAGGGAGATGAGCTGGGAAGCAGTTTTGGCCAGCTCCTGAATGAGCTTGGGCGGGCTGAAGCGGCGGCTGGCGGCCAGCACTTCTTTGGCAGTGCGGCGGTAGAACTCGATGACGCTGATCAGCACATTGCTGGCCACTGCTTCCGCCTTGCGGCCCGCCAAATACCTGTACTTGAAGCTGAAACCCAGGAGCGAGTAGAGGAGAAAGTCGATGAGATCCGGAACAACCGCTTCTGCGCCCTCTGCTTCCACCAGGGTGACAATATCGTTGTTGGCAGTAGGATGGTATTTGACCAGAATCTCACCTACCAAGCCCACCCGAGGTTTTTCCTCGTCCAGCGTTTCTAGGGAATCGAACTCCTCCACGATTCTGGCTATGTTCTTTTTGAAGCGCTGGGGAGAGTAGGAGCGCAGCGACAGCCTGCAGATTTCATTCCACTTCTCGTAGAGCAGGTTGGCCGAGCCGGGCACCTTCTCGTAAGGGCGCACCCGGTACAGGCACTTCATCAACAGGTCGCCGTAGACCAAGGCCATCATGCCCCGGTGCAGCAGGGGCACTGTGAACCTAAAACCCGGATTCTTCTCAAAACCCTGGGCGCTGAGGGACACAACCGGCACATGCCCATAACCCGCATCCTGCAGGGCCTTGCGGATAAACCCGATGTAGTTGGTGGCCCGGCACCCGCCTCCCGTCTGGCTGATGATCACCGTGGTGTTATTCAGATCGTACTCACCTGAGTTTAGGGCCTTCAGCAGCTGCCCCACCACGATGATGGCCGGGTAGCAGGCGTCGTTGTTGACATACTGCACCCCCACATCCACGGCTTCCTTGTCCATGGCTGGGCAGATCACCATGTTATATCCGGAAAGGCGGAAGGCTTCGTGCAGCAGTCTAAAGTGGATCGGCGCCATTTGGGGAACGATGATGGTGTGCTTCTGCTTCATCTCCCTGGTGAAGATCCGCCGCACGTAGCGGTATTCACCGCCTGCGGGCCTGCGTCCCTGCCGCTCCCGCTCCAGTACCGCTGCCCGCAGGGAGCGCAGCCTGATGCGGGCCGCCCCCAGATTGCTGATCTCGTCAATTTTCAAGCAGGTGTAGATCTTGGAGCGGGCCTGAAGAATCTCCTGTACCTGATCGGTGGTGATGGCATCCAGCCCGCAGCCGAAAGAGTTTAGCTGGACCAGTTCCAGATGCTCCTGGTGGGCCACAAAGCTCGCCGCAGCATACAGGCGAGAATGGTACGCCCACTGATCCACAACCCTGAGAGGCCGAGGCACCCGGCCCAGATGAGCTACGGAATCCTCGGTGAGCACCGCCCAGCCCAGCTCGTTAATGAGCTGAGGGATACCGTGGTTGATTTCCGGATCCAGATGATACGGGCGCCCCGCCAGGACGATCCCCTTAAGCCCGTGCTCCTTCAGATAAGCCAGTGTCTCTTCGCCCTTGCGCCGCACATCGTCCCGGTAGCGCTGCAGCTCGGCCCAGGCTTTATCCACCGCCGCCCTGATTTCCGCCGCGCCAATCCCCAGAGGGGCCAACTCCTCCTGCAGGCGTGCTGTGAGCCTGTCTTTGTGGTGAAAGGGCAGGAATGGATACATGAACCTGACCTTTCCAGCATGCACTGAACCCACATTCTGCTTGATCACTTCAGGGTAAGAAATGACAATGGGGCAGTTAAAGTGGTTGTCCGCCTCGGCCTGCTCTTTGTGCTCATGGGTTAGGCAGGGGTAGAAGATGAAATCCACACCCTTTTCCACCAGGTCCAGGACATGTCCGTGGGCCAACTTCGCGGGATAGCACACGGATTCAGACGGGATGGTTTCCATCCCCTTCTCGTAGATCGCCTTGGACGTCCGCGCAGAAAGCACCACGGAGAAGCCCAGCTCTGTGAAGAACGTAAACCAGAAGGGGTAATCCTCATACATGTTCAGCACCCTGGGCAGCCCTACGGTCCCCCGCTTGGCCCGGGCGGGATCCAGGGGCGTGTAGGCAAAAAGCCTTTCCCAGCAGTAGTCGAACAGGTTGGGCAGTTCTCCCTGGCTGCGTTTTTCGCCTGCCCCTCGGCTGCAGCGGTTGCCGGACACGTAGCGGCGGCCGGGGCCAAACTGGTTGATGGTAAGCAAGCAGCTGTTGGCGCAGCCTCGGCACCTGGTGTGCCGCGTTTCCAGGGACAGCTCCTCGAGGGCCTGGCGATCCAGCAGCGTAGAGCGGCAGCCTTCCACATACCTCTCCTTAGCCAGCAGCGCAGCCCCGAAAGCACCCATGAGACCGGCGATATCGGGGCGGACCACTTCGCGTCCTGCCAGAAGCTCAAAGGCACGGAGCACCGCATCATTGCAGAACGTGCCGCCCTGCACCACAATGCGCTGGCCCAAATCGTCAGTCTTCCTCAGCTTGATCACTTTGTAAAGGGCGTTTTTCACCACTGAGTAGGCCAAGCCAGCGGAAATGTCGCCCACCGCGGCCCCTTCCCGCTGTGCTTGTTTGACCCGGGAATTCATAAATACCGTGCAGCGGGAGCCCAAGTCCACAGGCTCCGCGGCAAGTAAGGCTTCTTGGGTAAACTCTTCGATGGTTAAGTTTAGGGAATGGGCGAAGGTCTCCAAAAAAGAACCGCAGCCGGAAGAGCAGGCCTCGTTGAGGAGAATCTCGTCGATGGCGCCATCTTTGATGCGCAGGCATTTCATGTCCTGGCCTCCGATATCCAGGATGAAGTCAACCCCGGGCAGGAAGAACTCGGCTGCCTTGTAGTGGGCCACTGTCTCGATCTCTCCCAGGTCCACCTGGAGGGCAGCTTTGATCAGCCCTTCCCCGTAGCCGGTCACCGCTGAGTGGGCAATCCAAGCCCCTTCCGGCAGGGCGTCATAGAGCTCCAAAACGGCCTGCCGCACAGACTTCAGGGGCTTTCCTTCATTGCTGCCGTAATAAGTGTAAAGAATGGAGCCTTCCTCATCGATGAGCACCGCTTTGGTGGTGGTGGAGCCCACATCCAGGCCCAAAAAGCATCTGCCGCTGAAACCTGCGAGCTCGCGCCGACGCGCCGCCTGCCGGCTGTGGCGGGCCTTGAAGGCAGCAAGCTCTTCTTCACTGGTAAACAAGGTGGGCAGGCGCAGCGTCTCCTCCAGCTTTACCTGCCGGGTCTCCTGAACGCGCGCCATGAGGGTGGAGAACGGAATGGCGCGCGAGCCCATGGAGCAGAGCGCTGCCCCAATGGCCATGAACAGCTGGGAGTTATCGGGGAAGATCACCTGGCCCTCCTGGAGGTTGAGGGTGGCGATAAAGCGCCTGCGCAGTTCTGAGAGGAAGAAAAGCGGGCCGCCCAAAAAAGCCACCTTGCCTCGGACGGGCCGGCCGCAGGCGAGGCCGCTGATCGTCTGCACCACCACCGCTTGGAAAATGGACGCGGCGATATCCTCGCGGGCTGCTCCCTCGTTGAGCAGGGGCTGAATGTCGCTTTTGGCGAAGACCCCGCAGCGGGCGGCGATGGGATAGATGATCTTGTGCCCTTTAGCCAACTCGTTGAGGCCCGCGGCATCGGTGCGCAGCAGCGCGGCCATTTGGTCAATGAAAGCCCCCGTTCCTCCGGCACAGATGCCGTTCATCCGCTGTTCCACTCCGCCTTTGAGAAAAGTGATCTTGGCATCCTCTCCGCCCAGCTCGATCACCACATCAGTCTCCGGGTGAAACCTGCAGATGGCTGTGGTGCCCGCGATCACTTCCTGTACGAAGTCCACGCCCAACTGTTCAGCCGCGGCGATGCCTCCAGAACCGGTGATGGCCACGGTAACCTCATGATCTCGGTAACGCTCATACGCCTCAGTGATCAGGTTCACCACCACTCCTTTGACCTCGGCATAGTGCCGCTGGTACCGGGAAAAGAGCACCTTGAGATCCTCGTCCAAGATGACGAGCTTTACGGTGGTAGAACCAACATCAATGCCCATATGCACTACTCTGCCCACCCACAACCGCCTCCATTTCTGCCAAATCACTAACGATCATTGCTTGACACCAGGCGAGCAAAACCCGCCAACCGCACGGGCTGCCTTGCCCAGAATTGCCATCTCTTACTTGAATTATCGCTCAATCAGCGCTTTCCTGCCAAAAAAGCTCCAAACTGGCACAGAAAAAGAGCCGCCCCAGTGTGTTGCTGGAACGGCTCAAGTCCTGAGTGGTATGGGCATCAGTTTTGGGCGTAGGCGGCGATGGCATCGCGCAGGAACTGGGCCGCACCCTGCCCCGCCTGCTCATCGTAGTAGGCGGTGAAGCGCTCATCGGCCACATACATCTCGGCCAGGCCCAAATGGGCTTCCTTGGAGTAGTGGGGCCAGAAATAGGTGAGCCACTTGCGGTGCAGCTCGGCGATTCTCCGTCCCTCTGCTCCTGCCGGATCCTCTTTACCCAAGGCTGCAGTTAGAGATTGGATGATCTCCTTGCTCAGCCGGTCAACTTCGGCATACTCTTCCTCCGTCAGTCCCATCAGCTTGGCATTAGAGGCGTCCACTGCCTCATCGCCCCACCGCTGCCTTGCTTCTTTACCGTACTTCTCTTCGTTTTCCTTGATCAGCTTCTCTTTAAAGCCCTTGAATCTCTCCTTGTCGCTCATGCGCGTTCCTCCTTCCAGTTCGGCTAGGGTCTGCTCCACGTTCTGCAGCAGCAGATCCAGCTGTTTTCTCTTGGCCAGCAGCTGCTCGCGGTGCTGGAGCAGAGCCTGCTTGGCGTTGAAGTGAGGTGAATCCAGCAGTTCCTTGATGGTCTGCAGATCGACCCCCAGCTCACGGTAAAACAGGATCTGCTGCAGGCGCTTCACCTCTTCTGGGCCGTACAATCTATAGCCGGCTTCACTGACCCAGGCCGGTTTGAGCAGGTCGATCTGGTCGTAATAGCGGAGGGTACGGCCGCTCACCCCTGCTAAGTCTCCCAACTGCTTGACTGTGTACTCCATAACCTCACCTCCTGAGATGAGTATAAACCTTGACGCAACGTCAAGGTCAAGGGGAAAAAGAACCCGCGCCCTTCAATTACCTTTTCAATCTTAAGCCCGCATCCAGATAGATCTGTTTTACTTTTTCCTCGTTTATGCCGGTATCTAGGCGGATGTACTTGATCCCCTTTTCGCGGCAGATCTTCTTGATGCACGCAATTACTCGTTTGATCATCCCTTGAAGGGCAAACTTTCTCGCCAAAACGCCCTACATTGACAGTACCTGGATCCTAACGTAAGATCTGTGTACAGCTATTGTTCTCGAAAAGGGGTGGCAGCATGATCAAAGTAGTGAACAACCACACCGATCCCCGGATCAACCTGGCGGTGGAAGAGTACGTTTTGAACTACCTAGACCCCAGTGAAGAATACGCCATCTTGTGGCAGAACGAGCCCACAGTGGTGATTGGGCGCAATCAGAATACCCTTGCGGAGGTAAACTCCTCCTTCATCAAAGAGCGCGGCATCCACGTGGTGCGCCGGCTTTCCGGCGGCGGGGCGGTTTACCATGACCTGGGCAATTTGAACTTCACCTTTATTGTGGATGCGGAAAAAGAGCGAGTGAGCAACTTCGAGTACTTCACCAGGCCGGTGATCCAGGCCCTGGCCAGCCTCGGGGTGCAGGCTGAATTCTCCGGCCGCAACGATATCACCATCGATGGCAAGAAGTTTTCGGGCAACGCCCAGTACTGGTCCAAAGGACGCCTGCTCCACCACGGCACTATTCTGTTCAACTCTGACCTGTCGGTAGTGCAGGAGGCCCTCAATGTGAAGGCAGATAAACTCCAATCCAAGGGCGTCAAGTCGGTGCGGAGCAGGGTAACCAACATCTATCCCTACCTGAAAAGTCCCATCACCATTGAGGAGTTCAAAGAAATATTGTGGAAATACCTGATTCCCGATGGCGAAGGACGGGAATACATCCTCAGTGAGGAAGAATGGGCCATTGTGCACCGCATTAAAGAGGAGCGCTACGCGCGCTGGGATTGGAACTACGGAGCTTCGCCGGAATGCGAGATCGAGAAAGAAGCCCGCTTCACCGGAGGCAAGCTGGAGCTCAAGTTCAATGTTAAAGATGGCCTCATTCAGGATCTGCACATCTTCGGCGATTTCTTCGGCCGGAAAGATGTAAGGGAGCTCGCCCAGCTGCTCAACGGCAAGCAGTACAGGGAAAGCGTGGTGGAAGAAGTTCTGGGTAGGATTGAGTTTGGGGAGTTCTTCTTCAACATCAGCCGGGAAGAGTTTCTCCAGTGTCTTTTTGAGTGAGGAGTTAGGCTCAAGATCCAAGAAAGGGTGCTTCTCTGGTGGGAGAAGCACCCTTTTTTCCATAATCTAGAAGCCCAACTTTGTCCTTCCTATTGCTTCTTGAAAAGATGGATCGCCTGCCCTAAAGCGGCATGGGCCGCTTCCATTAGCGCCTCAGAGAAGGTGGGATGGGGATGGATGGCTTTGGCCAACTCGTGAACGGTGGCTTCCAGCTCCAGAGCAAGCACCGCTTCGGAGATCAGGTCGGTGGCATGGGCGGCGATGATGTGCACACCCAGAACTTCGCCGTAGGCTTGATCGGCCACGATCTTGATCAAGCCCTCCGGCTCGCCTTCCGCCAGGGCTTTGCCGTTGGCGGACAGGGGGAAGGAGCCAACGACCACCTTATGGCCCCGGCGCACTGCTTCCTGCTCAGTGAGGCCCACCATGGCCACCTCCGGAAAGGTGTAGATGCAGGCGGGAACCTTGTCGTAGTTGATCGCAGCGCTGCCGCCTAAGATGTTTTCCACGGCCACCAGCCCTTCAGCGGAAGCGGCATGGGCCAGCATCTGCTTTCCGTTCACATCGCCGATGGCATAGACCCCGGGAACACTGGTCTGCAAGTGCTCGTCGGTGCGTATAGCGCCCCGCTCTAGTTCGAGGTTGAGCTTGGCCGCGGGCTGCACATTGGGCCTTCTGCCCAGGCTCACCAACACCACATCCCCTTCAAACACCTTGCTTTCGCCTTTGATCTCGGCCCTAACCCGCGCACCGTCAAAGCTCTTGATATCCGCTTCGTTGTAAATCTCCACACCCTTTTTCTGCAGCAGGCGCTGCATATAGCGCTGCAGCTCCGCATCGAGGCTGCCTAGAACAGTGAACTTCTCGAGAACAGTTACCCGGGAGCCCAGGGAATTGAACAGGGCGGCAAATTCCATACCCACTACTCCCCCGCCCACAACCACCAGCCGCTCCGGAATCTGCTTCAGCTTCAGGGCACCGATGCTGGTGACCGCAGCTCCGCTGTGCAGTGCTTCCTGCAGCCCCGGAATGGGCAGCACCGCGGGGCTGGACCCGGTGGCGATGATCAGGTAGTCGGCGGAGATCTTGTCTCCGTTAACCTCAATGGTGTGAGGGTCGAGCACCGTACCCCAGCCGCGCACCACCTCCACTCCGTTCTGCTTGAGCAGGCCCTGCACTCCCGAGTTCAGCTGGCGCACCACGCC
>ERZ773359.3094-NODE-3094-length-19754-cov-10.132951_pt1 | contig 19754 bp, 18 predicted proteins | sample MGYA00374955_ERZ773359 | MGnify/ENA primary metagenome ERZ773359 (study PRJEB29098, sample SAMN04486028) | biogas fermenter metagenome | study: EMG produced TPA metagenomics assembly of the Biogas fermentation microbial communities from Germany - Plant 4 DNA1...
GCCCTGCTGGCCAAGGTGGAAGGTGCAGAGCACGAGCTGAAAGCTGGGGCTTATCTGCTCAGTCCGGCCATGCGGCCCTTGGAGATCATCGAGCAGATCCGCTCAGGCCGAGTGCAGACTGTACGGGTGGTGATCCCGGAGGGGTTTGAGATCAAACAGATCGCCGCACTCCTTGCGGAGCATGGACTTGCCGACCGCGAGCGTTTTATGGAGCTAGCCTTCAATGCCCAACTGGTTTTTGGCGACAAGTTGCCCCTTGAACTGCCCATCCCTTCCCTGGAAGGCTATCTCTTCCCCGACACCTATTACTTCACCGAAGGACAGACTGAAGAGGAACTGATCGGACAGATGGTGTCCCGGTTTGTCCAGGTGACCCAAGAACACATTATGCCGCTCCTTGCGGAAAGCCAGTTCACCCTGCACGAGGTGGTCACCCTGGCCTCCATAGTGGAGCGGGAGATCATGGTGGATGAGGAACGGCCCATTGTGGCCTCGGTGTACCTCAACCGTTTGGCAGTGGACATGCCGCTCCAGGCTGATCCCACGGTGCGCTATGTTACCGAGGAGGAGCGGCCAGTGGTGCTCTACCGGGATTTGGAGATCGACTCTCCCTACAACACCTACCGCTACCGGGGACTGCCCCCGGGGCCCATAGCCAGTCCAGGGCTGGCTTCTATGCTGGCTGTGCTGCATCCCGCCGAGACCAATTATTTCTTTTTCGTGAGCAGGCGGGACGGCACCCACGAGTTTACCGAAACGTACAGCGAGCATCTGCGCGCTAGAAGGATGTATGGTTACTAGGAGGGAAGCGGGATTGAAAATTCCCGAGCTGCTTGCTCCAGCAGGGAACCTGGAAAAGGCCGTTGTGGCCATGGAATACGGAGCGGACGCCATCTACTTGGCGGGTAAGGCCTTCGGTATGCGGGCTAAGGCCGGCAACTTCAGTACTGAAGAACTGCAGGAGGTGCTGGCTTTGGCCCGGAAACGGGGAGTCAAGGTTTACGTTACGGTGAACACCTATCCCCGCAACGAGGAAATGGACGAGCTCCCAGCTTATCTTAGGGAGCTGGAGGATTTGGGCGTGGACGCCCTGATTGTTGCCGATGTGGGTGTTCTGGCCCTGGCCCGTGCTTATGCGCCGAGCCTGCCGCTGCATTTAAGTACCCAGGCCAACACGGTGAACTATCAAGCAGCCAAGTTCTGGGAGGGCCTCGGGCTTTCCCGCTTGGTGCTGGCCAGGGAGCTCAGCCGGGAAGAAATCGCCCGGGTGCGCCAGGAAACCAGTCTGGAGTTGGAAGTGTTCGTGCACGGGGCCATGTGTGTGGCTTACTCCGGCCGCTGCCTGTTGAGCAATGTGCTCACGGGCCGTGATGCCAACCGGGGAGAGTGCGCCCAGAGCTGCCGTTGGCGCTATGCTGTGGTGGAGGAAAAACGGCCGGGGGAGTACATGCCCATAGAAGAGGATGGAGGCGGCACCCACATCTTCAACTCCAAGGATCTGCGCTTGATTGAACACATCCCCGCTCTGGTGAGCCTTGGGGTAGACAGCCTCAAGATCGAAGGGCGCATGAAAAGCGCCTATTATGTGGCCACAGTGGTGCGGGCTTACCGCCAAGCTTTGGATCTTTATGCCAGGGATCCGGAGGGCTACGAGCTGCCCCAGGAGCTGTTGGATGAGCTGGAGAAAGTAAGCCACCGGCCCTATTGGGCAGGCTTCTTTGCTCCCTCCGATGCGGGCATTTTCCGTCCCAGCAGCGCCTATATCCGTCATTTTGATGTGGTGGGTGTGGTGGAAAGCTACGATGAAACCCGAAGGGAAGCGCTGGTGGGCGTGCGTAACCGGCTGCCCCAAGGGGCGGAGGTGGAAGTACTGCAGCCAAGGGGTCCTGTGTTCAAGGCAGTGGTCAGCCGTCTCATTGAGGAAGATACCGGAACTGAGCTGGAGGCGGCCCACGCCAATTATAGGGTGCGGATTCCCATGGAGCAGGTGCAGCCCTACTCCATGTTGAGAATGAAGGTAGAGTGAGCATTAGGCCCGGGACCAGCAAGACTTGGTTCTGGGCTTTTTGAAGGAGGAATCATGAGCAGCTGGCGAGTTGGAGCGGAGCATGAACTGAAGATCACAGGCCTCTCCCATGAGGGCTCGGGAGTGGGGAGACTCAACAACAGGGTCGTGTTTGTCCCCCAGACGATTCCAGGTGATCGGGCGCGGGTGCGCCTGGTCCATGTGAAGGAACGCCTGGCCTATGGGGAGCTCCTAGCTATCCTGGAGCCCTCCCCGGACCGGCGCACCCCCAGCTGCCCCCATGCGCCCCTTTGCGGAGGGTGTCAGCTGCAGCACATGGCTTATCCGGCACAGCTGCGCTGGAAACGGCAGCAGGTGTTAGATGCCCTGGAACGGTTGGGCGGGCTGGAGGTTGAGGTAAGGCCCACCATCGGCATGGAGTACCCCTACCATTACCGCAATAAGGCCCAGCTCCCCTTGGGCCGGCGGAAAGAACGGCTGGTCATGGGTTTTTTCCAACGGGGCAGTCATGAGATTGTGGACATGTCTAGCTGCGAGATCCAGCATCCTTCCATAACCCGGCTTGCTCTGGCGGTGAAGCGGGCCGTCCAGGAACTGGGCATCGAACCCTATGATGAAGTCCGTCACACCGGTGTGCTGAGACATGCGGTGATCCGGGTGAGTTTTTCCCACGGCAAGCTCATGCTCATTTTGGTGACGCGCACCCGTGATCTGCCCCGCGGGGAAGAGCTCATCGCCAGGCTGAGCCGGGAAGTACCGGAGTTAAGCAGCGTTGCCCAGAATATCAATCCGCAGGTTACCAATGTGATCCTGGGGCGAGAAACCAAGATCTTGTGGGGTTCCGAGTATCTACTGGATACCATCGGCCACATGTCTTATGCTGTATCCCCCACTTCTTTCTTCCAAGTGAACCCCGTGCAGACCAAGGTGCTCTATGATCTGGTCCGGGACAGTCTGCCCCTTACGGGTGGCGAAACGGTTTTGGATCTATACTGCGGTGCCGGGACCATCGGGCTGTACCTGGCTGCCCGGGCGGGGAGAGTAATAGGGGTGGAGGCGGTTGCTCCAGCGGTGGACGATGCCCGGCGCAACGCTCAGCTCAACGGCATCACCAACGCCGAGTTTTATACCGGCAGGGCGGAGGAGGTGTTGCCGGGGTTGATCAAGAAGTACAGAGCGGTTGATGGGGCGGTGGTAGATCCTCCCAGGAAGGGCTGCGATCCCGTTGTGTTGGAAGCCTTGGCGAAGGTGGGTGTGCCCACTCTGGTCTATGTGTCCTGCAACCCGGCAACCTTGGCCAGGGACCTGAACTATTTGGCTGGTTTAGGTTACACTGCGGGGGCGATCCAGCCCGTGGATATGTTCCCCTGGACGAGCCATGTGGAGAGTGTCTGTGTGCTGTCCAAGTCTTCAGGATGATGGGCGAGTGGCAGCGCGCTACCTTGGGGTGGTAGATGTATGGACAATCCTGTTTTGAACCCGGAAGTGACAGCCTTCCTGGACGCCCTGGAGCACCCGCTCAGGGGGCTCATTGAGCAGCTGCGGGCAGTTATCTTGGCCGCGGATCCAGGTTTGGAGGAGGGGATCAAGTGGAATGGTCCCAACTACAGTCTGCATGGTGAGGATCGCATTACCATGAAGATCCATCCCCCCAAGCAGGTTCAGGTGATCCTACACCGCGGCGCACAGGTGAGGGAGCAGCCCACGGAAAGGCTGCTTAAGGACGAATGCCCTCTGCTTGCCTGGAAAGCAAACGACCGGGCAGTACTAACCTTTAGGCATCTAGAAGAACTTGGGCGCCACCAGGTGGATGTCAGGAATATTGTTGCCAAGTGGCTCGCCGCCACTGCAGACCAGCCTGGCGGGGAGTGAGTCTGTGGGCAGCATCATTCCACATTTGCCCGCAGTCATGGATTCAAGCAGTATCGGCAGTTGGGTGAGGCTGCGGCGCAGGGCCTGGTCCAGCCAAAGTGCTTCGACCGCTGATCCATAGGCATTCCCGGGTTGGCCCGGCGTACCCCCCAGGGAAGCCCTAGCGCGCCTGAGGAGCTTGTGGTGCAGCAGCTGACAAAGGATCTGATTACTGGATGCTGCCCAGCGAACCTGGACGACCTGGGGAGTGAAACCGGCCGGGGTATGGGACTAGCAAGTTAACTGTACTTATTTCTGCAGGGGATAGTAAGCGAATTGTCCCCCATAGAAGGTGAAAGAACGCATGCACACCGCTACATATCTTTTGGACATAGCAGCCCTGGGCTGTCTTATGGGGATGCTCCACTCCGATACTGCCCTCAACGCAGCACGCAGAAAACCGTTTTTGGCGGCCGCCATCCTTTCTGTAGTGGCCATCCTCTCTGAGGCGGGGACGGTCTTCACTAGCCCTGAGCATTTGGATCTACGCAGCCTGCACATCTTCTTCAATACCCTGGGTTTTGCCTTGAGTCCGGCTATACCCTTGTCCATAATCCTCATCTTTGACAGGGGGTTCTTAAGGACCCGCAGGTTCTTGCTGATTCCGACTCTGGTCAACCTGAGTACAGCGATCCTATCCCCCAGTTTTGGCCTGTTTTTCAGCACTAACGCCCAAAACCAATACTCTAGGGGCGATTTCTTCTTTGTTTTCATTATCGCTTACGCTACCAATCTGCTGCTCCTCATCCTTATAACCGTGGAAGTGGGGAGGAGGAACAACTACCCCATTGCAGGCAGAATGGCAGCCCTTTCCTTCTTTACCATTGCCGGTACCAGCATTCAGCTGGTTCATCCCGCAGTATACACCACTTGGCATTGCGTTACCCTCGCTCTCCTGCTGTATTTCCTCTTGATGTCTGAGTTCGACAGCAGTTTTGATGCTCTCACCTGCCTTTACAACCGGGCCGCTTTTGACCAGGCCGTGCAGCAGATGGGGGCAGGGGAGGGTTTTTCCCTGATCATGTTGGATATTGATGATTTTAAGGTGATCAACGATACCTACGGCCACGAGTGTGGAGACGGGGTGATCAAGACCGTTGCTGCCGTCATCCGAACCTCCTTTGACCGGGATTACACCTGCTACCGCATTGGTGGCGACGAATTTTCCATCATCGGCAGAGAGACGGAAAGGGAGGTCTTGGAACAACAGCTAGAAACCCTTACAGCAAACCTAGCGGAGGCGCGTGCCGTTGGGAACCCGCTACCTACCGTCTCCTACGGTTTCAGTGTCTTCCCAGGAGGAAAGGTACTGGATTTCAGCAGAGTCTTGAAAGAAGCAGATGCCCAGATGTACCACTGCAAGAAACGGTACAAGTCGGCCGGGGGAGAGGGTAGGTTCAGCGACTAACTATCGGCTGTTAGAAGGGGCAGTGTGGTGTATGCTAAGTGGACATAAAGGCTTTGTGCAGGGGGTGGCGGCCAATGGGAACGTGCGGCTTTTGCGGGAACTGAACGCCAGCTGGGTGTGCCCTGAGCACTACACGTTGGAAGTAAGGGAAGTAGAAGGCAGGGTAGTGGAGTGGGTTGGGGAAAGGGGTGCCGAACCTGAGCGGGTGATCCTGCAGCTGCACGGCGGCGCCTACGTCCGCTCTTTGGCGGATAACGGCATAACTTATCGGCGCGCGGCTGTGCAGTACGCAGCCATCAGCGGAGCGGCGGTGGCTACAGTGGACTATCGTGTGGCTCCCGAGCACCCTTACCCGGCAGCGCTGGAGGATGCGGTGACCACTTACCTCTGGCTCTTGAGCCAGGCATACCAGCCCGAGAACATTGTCATCGCTGGCGATTCTGCCGGTGGCGGCCTGACCCTGGCTGCAGCTCTGTATCTTAGGGATAACGGGCTTCCGCTGCCTGCAGGATTGATCACCATGTCCGCCTGGACCGACTTAGATTACGGGCGCTGGACTCCGCCCTATGTGGGCAGCAATTCCCCGGATAACCCTTACATTTCGCCTGTTTATGGCGACTACACAGGGTTTCCTCCCCTGCTCATGCAAGTGGGAGGAGCGGAGCGCATGCTTGCTGATACGCTGCAGGTTGCCCGCAAGGCGCTCGCCGCGGGGGTGCATGTTCAGCAGACAACATACCCAGGCATGTTCCATGTATTTCAGATGCTCTTTCCCAAGCTTCCGGAAGCCAATGCCGCTTGGGAAGAGGTTGCCGAGTTTATCAGGGAGGTTTTCCAAGACCCTACAAGGAAAGCGGGGATCGTCCGTGGACATTGACATCCGTAAGCTCACACCGGAGTTGGCCGAAGACTATGTGCATTTCTTTGATGTGACGCCCCACGATGACCATATGGATGAACACAAATGCTATTGTGTGTGCTGGTGCAGTGTCGATGCCCTGGGCCAGGACTATTCCACCAAGGAGAAGAGAAGGGAGTACGCTCTGCAGTATATTGGGGAGGGCCGCCTGCAAGGTTACCTGGCCTACGCAGGGGAGAGGATTGTGGGCTGGTGCAATGCCAACACCAAGGGTGACTGCTTAAACTGCGCCAGCTGGCTTAGGTTCATGGGCCATGTGCCCCTTGCAGGGCCGGAGGCTGACCGCAAGGTGAAATCTGTGTTCTGCTTTGTAATAGCCCCGGACATGCAGAGGCGGGGCATTGCCACCCTGCTCTTGGAAAGGGTGTGCCGCGATGCGGCTGCTGAGGGATTCGCCTACGTGGAAGCCTACCCCTGGAAAACATGGGATTTTGCCGGCCACCACGCGATGTACAAGAAGTGCGGGTTCGAAGTGTTGTTGGAAACGGAAACCGGTTATGTCATGCGCAAGGCTTTGGGGTAACCCTGGCCCCTCCTCTGGCCAGGAAACGGCGCTTAAGAGTTGAATCTAGTTCACAGAGCAGAGAATGTAAAGTGGGGGGATAGCTGTGAAACGAGGTGCACCGGTGACCATTAAGGATGTGGCGAAGCGGGCTGGTGCCTCGCTGAGCACAGTGTCCTATGTTCTCAATGATAACGCGGAGAAGTTTGTCAGCGAAGAACTGCGCAGGAGGGTGCTGCAGGCAGCCAAGGAGCTGAACTACCGTCCCAATCAAATAGCCCGCCGCTTGCGGGGCAAAACGGGGAAGATCTTGGCTGTGTTGGTGCCCCAGTTTGAGAACGTTTACTTTAACCGCGTGGTCATTGGGGCCCAAAAGGTGGCCGATGAGCGCGGGTATGTGCTCTGTATCTACTCCACCTACGATGATGAGGAACGGGAAACGGACTTCATCCAGAATATTGTCGCGCAGCGGGTTGACGGCATTCTGCTCTGTCCGGCCAACAATCGCACCAGTGCCGCGGATCTCATCCGCGAGGCAGGAGTGCCCTTTGTTGTCATCGACAGGGAGATTGCTGGTGCCGATTTTGACTTTGTGGCCATCGACAACTACCAGGCAGCCTATGCTGCCGCGGAGTACTTGATCGCGCAGGGGCACACCCGCATCGCCTTTTGCGGCTGGGCCACCAGTGTCGATGCAGTGGTCAAGCGCCGGGAGGGCTTTCTGGCCGCGGCGGAAAAACACGGTCTCAGCCAGCAGGTTACTGTATGGGAATGCGATCGCGACCAGCACGATGATGCACTGTATCGGGAAGGCATTGCCAGGATCATCTCTGAGTTTAGACCAACAGCCCTGTTTATTGGTCAGAACCAGATTGCAGAGAGGATCATCCGCGTCTTAAACCATGCGCCCCTAAATGTTCCTGACTTGTCTGTGCTGCTGTTCGGCGATCCGCCATGGGCGACCATCACCAAGCCGGCCTACACCTGTATGGCCCAGCCAGATGCTCGGATGGGGGAGTTGGCCACGGAGCTGCTCATCGCGCGCATTGAAGAACCGGAAAAACCGGTGGAGCGGATCTTGCTGCAGGCAGAGTTGGTGGAAAGGGACTCGGTGCACAAACTTACGGTAATGGGTGGAAAAAGTTAAGAAAGAAAAAGGAAATAGGGTGGTGGCGAAGAATATATCAAATAGCTTGTTTTTGGAGTTCAGAGAAACGTTTCGCTGGGAGGTGATGTAAAAAGTTTGCTCGTTTGCGGGTTGGTTGTTGGCGGTGATTAGCATTCAGTTACAAGGAGGTTTACCATGAGAAAACGGTCAGCACAGTTACTAGTTGTCCTGGTCTTGCTGCTCACCGTGGGCAGTGCGGCGTTGGCTCAGAAGAAAGTGTTGGATTTTCTCTGGTTTACGGATGGTATTGAAGGCGAAGTGTTAAAGCAGATTATCGCTGACTACGAAGAGCTCCACCCAGATATTGAAATCAACATTATTGAGGTGCCTTTCCAGAACTTGAGGACCCGCCTGCAGACCATGATCGCTGGCGGTACTCCGCCGGATCTGGCCAGACTGGTCAATGTTGGCGATTTTGCCCCGGCGCTGTTGGATCTCACCCCATATTTAGGCCTCGAGTACATTGAGGATTTTGTTCCCTCCACCCATAGAAATGTGGTCATCGACGGTAAACTGATGGCCGTGCCCATGGACGTGACGGCAAACGGCATCATCTACAACAAAGACTACTTTGCCCAAGCGGGCGTGGAAGTGCCCCAGACACCAGAAGAGGCTTGGACCTGGGAGGAGTTCATTGATAAGCTGCAGATAGTTGTGGCCAACTCGCCGGCACGCTTCGGTCTTGCTTATGACTTTACCTTCCACCGCTGGCTCACCCTGCTCTATCAAGCCGGAGGGCAGCTGTTTACCGATGATTGGAAAGCCATAGCCATCAACTCCCCGGCGGGCGAGCGGGCCATAGAGTATTTCGTGGAGCTGCACGACAAAAATATTATCCCCCGCTCCATCTGGCTGGGCGGCGAGAACCCGAACACCCTGTTTAGGGCAGGGTTGACCGCAGCCCACTGGTGCGGAAACTGGATGCTCACCAACTACAGGGATAACATCGACAATTTTGAGTGGGGGGTAATGTACATGCCCTACGAAGCCCGGCGCTCATCAGTGTTGGGGGGCAAGTACATCGCCACCTTCAAGGATGCCAAGTATCCTGAGGAAGCGGTGGAGTTCATCAAGTACTTCACCTCCCAGGAAGTGAATGCTAGGTTCTGCCGCGACTCCCTCTTTATCAGTCCGCGCCTGGACAATGCCCAGTTGGATTACGAGTTTGGAGCCGAGATGTTCGAAATCTTCAGCAACGAGCTGGCAGTCTCGCCACCGGTGGCCGGATCCGATTGGGCCCATCCCTTCGCGGGTAGAATTGGCGACGATTTCCGGGAGATTATCGTGGAGGCTCTCCAGCATGAACTCACCCCGCGGGAAGCTGTGGAGAAAATGGAGAGGGTTGGCAACGCCATTCTCGAGGAGTACATGAACTAAGGCTGAAGAGGGGCCCGTCCCCTCTTTAGCCCACGAGAAGGTGACAAAGTGAAGAGCAAAAGGCTACAGCTGATTCCCTACCTGTTTATTCTGCCCAATGTTGTGATCTTTTTGGTGTTTGTGGTGGTGCCTGCCCTTTACGGTTTCGCCCTGTCCTTTACCCGCTGGGATGTGATCAGCGAACCGGTGTTTGTGGGTGTGGGCAACTATATCTCTATTTTCACTAGCTCCAGCTTCTGGGAAACCACGCAGCGAACCTTGGTCTACGTCTTGACCGTTGTGCCCCTTACCTATGTCGTGAGCTTGCTCTTGGCGCTTTTGGTTGATTCCAATATGCGGCTGCGGACCCTCATGAGGGCTTTCTTCTACGTACCCGCCATGCTCTCCGCGGTGGTCATCGGTGTTTCCTGGCGCTGGATTTTCGGCGACTATTTCGGGATTATCAACTACTTTATCGAGAGATATGGAGGAACACCCATCAACTGGCTCACTACTCCAGGCTGGGCCATGCTCGTGGTCATCCTGGCCAGCGTCTGGGCCAGGGCAGGTTACTACATGGTCATGTTTCTGGCTGGTCTCCAGGGGATTCCGGAAGTGTACTACGAAGCCGCGAAAATCGACGGCGCTTCTCGTTGGCAGCAGTTCTGGCGGATCACCCTGCCGCTTTTGAAACCAACCAGCTTGGTGGTTCTTGTGCTCTGCAGCATTGAGTCCTTTAAAGTGTTCGACTTGATCGTTACGCTCACCACCGGCGGACCGGGACGGGCAACCACGTTCTTGGTGCAGGATATCTACCGCTGGGCCTTCCAGCGCGGTGATTTGGGCTATGCCTCCGCGATGTCAGTGGTGCTGCTCTTGATTCTAGGGCTGTTGACCGTGTTCCAGTTTCGCCTTACAGGGATAGGGGGCGACGCCTATGAATAGGTGGGTATCCCGGGTGCTGCAGGCTGCAGGGCTGGTACTGGCGGTGATTTTTGTCCTGCCGGTGATCTGGGTTGTCATCTCTTCCTTCAAACCCGGTACGGAGCTGTTTGCCTGGCCGCCCACTTTTTGGCCGAAAAGCGCAACGGTGTCCAATTACATTGATGCCCTTAACAAGGGGAATTTCGAGCGCTACTTTCTGAACAGCTTGTATGTCTCTACCCTCTCAACCATCTTGACCCTGGTAATCAACTCCATGGCCGGCTATGCCTTTGCTAAGTTTTCTTTTAAGGGTGACCGCCTGATCTTTTACACCTTCATTGCCACCCTGATGGTGCCTCTGCAGGTGATTATGGTGCCCATCTTCCTGGTGATCAGAAGGCTGGGATTGTACAACAGCCTGTGGGGTATTATCATCCCTCCGGCCGCCACGCCCACCGGCGTGTTTTTGATGCGCCAGTATATGATCACCATTCCCGATGAGATTATCGAGTCGGCCCGCATCGATGGGGCTTCCGAATGGCGCATCTTCTGGCTGATTATGCTGCCGCTGGCCAAACCGGTACTCACAGCCTTGACCATTTTCTCCTTCATGTGGCGGTGGAATGATTTTCTCTGGCCCTTTATCGTGATCAGCAACGAGCAGAAATACACCATTCAAGTCGCCATTGCCAACTTTGTAGGCCAGTTCTACGTGGATTGGAACAGCCTGTTGGCCATGAGCGTGCTGGCCATGATTCCAGTGTTGATTATCTTCCTCATTTTCCAGCGGCATTTCATGAAGGGCATTGCCATAACGGGTCTGAAAATGTAACGAAGGAGTGATTCCATGCCCAAACTAGACTGGACGCTGTCAGCTTTCGGAGATGAAATCTCTGCAGATTTGGCAGAACAGCTGGAGACCTTAACCAAGTATGGCATCCATCATCTGGAGATTCGTTCTGTATGGGGGAAAAACATCCTGGAGCTCTCGGATCAAGAACTGCAGCGGGTTAAGGAAGGGCTGAGGGATTATGGCTGTTCCATTTCGGCCATTGGCTCTCCCATAGGCAAGGTCGAGATTGAAGCCAACTTTCAGGAACACCTCAAACAGTTTGAGCGGGCGCTTGCTGTAGCTGAGTTCTTCGAAACGAAATATATCCGCATGTTCTCCTTCTTTATCAAGCCTGGGGAACACAGCAGGTACCGCAGCCGGGTCCTGGACCAAGTGGGAACCTTAACCCAGCTGGCGGAAAAGCGGGGCATCATCCTGCTCCACGAAAACGAGAAAGAGATTTACGGCGATACTGCGGAGCGCTGCGTGGACATTTTGCAGAGCATTAACTCTCCGCATCTGCGCGCCACGTTTGACAGCGCCAACTTCATCCAAGTGGGGGAAGAGCCCTATCCTAAGGCCTATGAACTGCTCAAACCCTGGATCGAGTATGTCCATGTTAAGGATGCCCTGTATGCCACAGGCGAGGTGAGGCCAGCCGGCGAGGGGGATGCCAGGTTTGGCCGGTTCATAGAGAACTTGGTCGGCGATGGCTACGAGGGTTTTCTCTCCATCGAACCCCACCTGGACAACAGTGGACCTGGAGGCGGGGCAGGTCGCTTTGCCGAAGCGTATGAGGCCTTGATGAAGCTCATCCGCGCCCAGCCAAATGTACGTGTATCCTAGGGATCGGGTTATAACTCAAGCAGCGGAGGTGCAGCAGTGAGTGACGTTCGCATTGGCGTTATCGGTGTAGGTACCATGGGACGCATTCATGCCGCTTATCTTGATCGCGGTGAAGTAAAGGGGGCACGCCTCACGGCCGTTTGCGATATTAACCCCCAGGCTCTCCAGTGGGCGGAGAAGAGCCTCAGCAGCCATGTGCGGCGGTTCGCCACAAACGATGATTTCTTCGCCCAAGCGCCTGTGGATGCCGTGATGATTGTGACGCCGCACTACAGCCATCCCGAGCTGGCCATACGTGCCTTTGCCCAGGATCTGCACGTCCTGATCGAAAAGCCCGCTGGGGTATTCACCAGACAAGTGCGGGAAATGAACGAAGCGGCGGACGCTGCCGGCACAGTCTTTGCCATCATGTTCTGTAACAGGACTTTCCCTGTGTACCAGAAGGTGCGCGAGCTGATCCACGGGGGGGAATTGGGGGAGCTCAAGCGCATTAACTGGACCGTTACGGACTGGTATCGTTCCCAAAGTTACTACGACTCTGGTGGCTGGCGGGCCACCTGGAAGGGCGAGGGCGGGGGCGTACTGCTGAATCAAGCTCCCCATGAGCTGGATTTGTGGCAGTGGATGTTCGGACTGCCCCAGCGCGTCCGGGCCTTCTGCCATTTCGGGAAGTACCACGAGATTGAGGTGGAAGATGATGTCACCGCCTATATGGAATACGCCGACGGCGCAACGGGAGTGTTTATCACCTCAACGGGCGAAGCGCCAGGTACGAACCGCTTGGAAGTGGCCGGGGACAGGGGACGCCTGGTGGTGGAAAACGGACAGATGCGCTTCGATCGCCTCAGGGTGTCGGAACGGGAGTTTAACCGCACCTATCGAGGCGGTTTCGGCAGTCCGGAGGTATGGCAGTGTCACATTCCCGTTGGACCGAACCCAGAGAACAAACACTTGGTTGTAACCCAAAACTGGGTCAATGCCATCGTGCACGGAACTCCCCTACTGTGTGATGGGCGGGAAGGCATCCGTTCACTGGAGTTGTCCAATGCCATGCACCTCTCCAGCTGGCAGGATGAATGGGTGACCCTTCCTGTGGATGAGGAGCTCTTTGAAGCGGAGCTGCGCAGGCGCATCGCCGCTTCCGTTGACAAGGCTGCGTTTGACACAACTTACCTCGATGCGGAAAAATCCTTTTAGGGCTGAAACCTAAGCAAAGACACCCTGCTTCACTGACGGAAGCAGGGTGTCTAGTTTACGGCTCCGGCTGTTCTGGACTGCTAAGGCTGTCAGGCACATAGCGCCCTGTCTTCTTCCGCTGGCGGACGCACAGGGTGAGCAGGTACTCGATTTGGCCATTGATGGATCTGAAGTCCTCCGCGGCCCAGGCTGCGATTTCGTCATACAGTTTTCGGGACAGTCGCAGGGGAATCTGCTTTTTTCTCTCAGTCATTGTTAGTAGAGGCTGCCGCTGTTCACCACAGGCTGGGCATCTCGGTTACCGCAGAGGACCACCAGCAGATTGGATACCATGGCTGCTTTGCGTTCATCATCGAGTTGAACAACGTTGTTTTCGCTCAACTTCTCCAAGGCCATTTCCACAATACTCACCGCACCGTCCACAATCATCTTGCGGGCGTCCACAATGGCCGTAGCCTGTTGGCGCTGCAGCATGACCGCAGCGATTTCCGGAGCGTAAGCAAGGTAGGTGATGCGGGCATCCAGGATTTCTATGCCTGCATTTTCCACCCGTTCCTGAAGTAGTTTGCGGATGCGTTCGGCAACAATTCTGCTGGAGCCGCGCAGACTGCCTTCATCTGGTAGGCCATCACCAGTGGTGTCGATGCCCGGAGCCACATCATAGGGATAGATGCGCACAATATCCCGCACCGCGCTGTCGCACTGTAGAGAGAGGTATTCCTTATAGTTGTCCACATGGAAGACTGCCTTGGCCGTGTCCACAACGCGCCACCACACCGCCACACCGATTTCTACAGGGTTGCCGAGGGTGTCGTTGACCTTCTGCTTGGAATTGTTCAGGGTCATCACTTTTAGGGAGATCTTTTTAGTGAACCTACCATCCATCGCCACTTGTCCGCCCGAAGAAACGGTGACATTGAGGCCTCCGCTCTCCACATCTCCGCTTTGGCCCAGGCGCGTCCTGGCTGCGGGGTTGACAGCCACCGCAAAGGGGTGAACGAAATAGAAGCCTGGTTCTTTTAACGTGCCGATGTACCTGCCAAATAGGGTTAGGACCAGGGCCTCCTGGGGCTTGATAACCTTCAGGCCCAGGAAGGGGATGAATCCAACCACAACCCAGAGGATACCTAGTCCCAGGAGTGTTCCGCCTAGGGCAGTCGCGCCGCGATCGAGCAGGACTCCGCCCACAATGATCAGGACCACAGCCAGTAGATAGAGAAGGACAAACAAGACCAAAAAGGGCATACCGGGTTTTGCTTTGAGTACTCTCTCCTGCATAATTCCACCTCTCATTCCAGTCTGATACATTGATGATATCATAGTGATATAAGCCGGGCAAGGTGAATTGAGACCAGAAGGGTAAAAAAAGCCAGCGGGGGGCATGCTTACGGCAAAAAGAACGGGGAGTGGAACCGAGTGAAGCAGTTGACAGTTGCCCGGGCCTTGGCAGATGTGCTTGGCGCCTGGGGGGCCAAGTTCGTGTTTGGTACGGTAGGGGATACCATTTTGCCCTTCCTGGCCTGCCTGGGAGACCACCCCCTCAGGTTCATCCCCCTGCGCAATGAAGAGAGTGCCGCCTACGCTGCTTCCGCCTACGCGAAGCTTACTGGCACGGTGGGGATAGTGGTGGCAGATGGTGGTCCAGGTACGGGCCGCTTGGTGAACGGGCTGGCCGATGCCCTCAGCGATGGGGCCCCCGTTTTGGCCCTGACGGGCCAGGTGGAATCCATGTACTTGGGGACAGGACACGTGCAGTATATCAACCAGCAGCAGCTTTTGGGCGCCGTGACCGTGCGCTCGGAAAACTTGGGGAACCCCGCCGGACTTACCACCGTGGTCTCTGGTCTGCTGCGTACGGCGATAGTTCAAGGAGGGCCGGTGCACTTAAGCATCCCCAAGGATTTCTGGCAGCAGCTCATCCAAGCGGCCCCGCCCCAACCGGAGCCCTTTTTGGGTGAGGGGGCCCAGTCGCCGGAAAGTGTGATCGCCAAAGGGGCAGAGTTCATCAGAGGCTTCCAAAGGCCCATGATCCTAGCGGGGCGAGGTGCAGGGGGAGCTGTACAGGAAGTGGTGGACTTGGCGGAACGCCTGGGAGCGGGTATTGTGTACACCCTCCCCCTAGTTGGCAGCATACCGGACCATCCACTGGTGGTGGGCGGCCTGGGAGAGGGAGGGGCCGAGGCGGCCACGGAACTATTGCACCAGTGCGATGGTCTGGTTAAGGTAGGCGCGACTTACTGGCCTACAGCCTTGACCTCTGACCGCAAAATGGTTTTGGCCATCGACAAGCATCCCGTTAAGGTCAGCCAGGGCATTCCCGCAGACTTTGGCCTGGTAGGGGATGCCGGGACGATGTTGACTAAACTGCTGGGCAAGCTTGCCGCGGCAGGAAAGAAGGACGCCTGGGCCGAACACGTGACACAAACGGCGGAACAGTGGCAGAGGCGTTTGGAGGGAGAGTTGGCCGAGGCTTCGCCGGGCCATCCGGGCAGAGCCATGCGTGTTCTAGCCCAGTTCGCCGCTGCCGATGCCCTTTTCTGTTTGGATGTGGGGGACCATGTGCTTTGGTTCAGCCGCTTTTTTAAGGGCAAAGGCCAGGAAGTGCTGGTTTCAGGACGCTGGCGGGGGATGGGTTTTTCTTTGGGCGCCAGTATTGCTGCCCAGCTGGTTTACCCCCAACGTCAGGTGTTTGCCCTTGTGGGAGACGGGGGCTTTTCCATGCTCATGGGCGAGTTCAGCTCAGCGGTGGACCAGGGTCTGCCCATCCTATTTGTGCTCCTCAACAACAGGGCCTACGCCATGGAAGCAAGCGCCATGGCTGCCGCAGGCTTAAAGCCCATTGGTGTGCACTTGCCCGATGTGCGTTTTGACCAGGTGGCACAGGCCTGCGGTGGTGTGGGGCTGCGGGTTACGGGGGACTCCCTCCTCCAGGCTTTGCAGGAAAGCCGCTTGGTGCGCCAACCTGTTCTGCTGGATCTCCAAGTAGAGCCGATCCGCCTGCCGACCGCTGGGGGATAAGCAAGTGGACAGGTCTGGGTCAGTTTCAGCGAAGAGACTAGTAGAGGCAAAAAACAAGCAGGCAAAGGGCCGAGCTCTGGGGAATTACCCACAGAGGGGGTGAACATGGATGTTGGACACGCACGGGGGCCGCAGGCCAATTATCAGCATATCCGTGATCACCGCCTTGGCTCTGCTGGGTGATTCCCTGCTGTACAGTCTCCTTCCGCTTTATGCAGGTACCCTGGGGCTTTCCACCTTTATGGTGGGGCTGCTTTTGAGTGCCAACCGCTGGGTGCGCTTGGTCACCAATTCCCTGGCCTCCCGCTCGTTCGCTAGGTGGGGGTTTTCAGGGATTATGCTGGTTAATGTTCTGCTCACAGTAGTGAGCACAGTGGCCTACGCTTTTCCGCTTGGGGTGGGGTGTTTTTTGGCTGCCCGCCTCCTCTGGGGAGCTTGTTACTCCCACCTGCGCTTGGGCGGGTACTTGGTGGCCTTGGGCGCCAGCCCAGCCGGCTTGGGCCTGGCTTTGGGCTTGATACAGTCCTTCTCCCGCCTGGGCAGTATGCTGGCAGTGCTGGGAGGAGGCCTCTTGGCGGACCGCTGGGGTTACAGTTGGGTCATGGCGGGCGCGGGGCTGTTCTCTTTAGGCGCTCTGCCTTTCGTGGGCGGCTGCAGGGGAGCGCTGGGGAAGGCTGAAATCGGTTCCGTAGATCCGCTCCCCAGGGGGGTGCTGCCCCATCAACGGACCGGTTGTCTCTGCCGTTTTGTAACGCGGCTGGGTTTACCACCTGTCTTGTGGGCTGGGGCATGGTGCTCTCCAGCCTGTCTGCCGTTCTGCATCAGAGGGTAGGAATGGGGATTGAACTGCGGGGATCTGTGCTGGGGATTGCCACCATCGCCGGGGTGGTCACGGCTCTGAACTGGGTGTGCACTCTGGTGGTCTCACCCCTGGCCGGACGGCTCTGCGATCGCTTAGGCCGCCGAGTCCCCTTTCTCGTCGCCACTCTGCTGCAGGGCGGAGCGCTGCTTTGTTTGGCCTGGATGGAGCAGGTACTGGCCACTGTAGTATTCTTTACCGTGTTTTTCATCTGTTTGAATGCCCAGAAGGTGTTCTTGGATGCGGCCGCGGGGGATGGCGCCCTGGAAGGAGGGGCAAATGCGGTGAGCCGCTACAACTCCTGGCAGGATCTGGGTTCCGCCGCGGGACCGCTTTTAGGGTACGGCCTTGCGGCTGTACTCAGCTTTGCCGTGGTGTACTTAATCGGTGCCGGTGTGCTGCTGGGTGTGGGCTTGCTCAGTTTGAGGGCTGGGAAAAAGCAGAGGAGTGTGTGGGATGCGGCCTGAAGTTGAAGGGCCAGTGCGCCGAGATGAGGAACTGCAGGAGAAGCTGAGCGGTGAGTTGAAGATCCACAACGCGCCCATCACCCGGGTGCGTTGGGCGGAGCGAAGTGAGGACTAGATGAAATACAGGTTTGCGGTGGAAAAGGAAGACTATACGGATTTCGCCAGCGGCCGGGTGCTCTACAGCGCGCCTGGAACTACCGGGTTTCCCGTGCGCTTGGCCAGCGAGATTATTCAGCGCGCCTTCGCCATCCTCAGTGAACAGGGGCAAAGGGGCCCCTATACCATCTACGATCCCTGCTGCGGCGGAGGATTTTTGCTCGCCACCATCGGGTTTCTGTTCCCTGAGCGTGTAGCTGAGCTGATAGCCAGCGATGTGGATGGCCAGGCTCTGGAGATAGCGCGCAAGAATCTGTCCCTTTTGACGCCGGAAGGATTGGCCGCCCGCCGCAGGGAACTGGAAGGATTTGCCCTAGCCTTCGGCAAAGAGTCACACCAAGGAGCACTCTCGAGCCTGGAGCGCCTGCAGGACCTTTTGGGGAAGCGCAGGATCCCCTTTCGCTGCGATCTGCGGGATATCACGGATTTGGGGCCCTTTCCCGTGCAGGATGTGGACATCATCATTACCGACATCCCCTACGGGCAGTTGGCCAGCTGGCGCGGTGAGGGTGCCGATCCCCTGGACAGGCTGTTTGCCAACTGCCGCCGCGCTCTGCACAGCCAGGGTGTGCTGGTTGTGGTGGCGAACAAGGGGCCCAAGCTGCTGCACAGCGCCTTTGAGCGCCGAGAGCATTTTAGACTGGGCAAACGCCAGATCGCCTTCTTTCAACCACGGCAGCAGTGAAAGGAAGGTGCAAGGGATGTATGCCGTTTTGAGCATTGATTTCGACTACTTTATCGCTGCTTCCGCCGCAGAACGGGATCTCTACTTTCTGCGGGGCGGGGAAGAGATTCACCGGCATCAGCTCCAGTCCCTGTGGGAAGAAAGGTATGCCCAGTACCCGCAGATCAGGGCTATTGGAGTTGTGCCCGAGTTTGCTTCTTTTAGAAGATTTCTTCAGCACCTACCAGTGGATGGGGACCACGTGTTTGTTTCGGAAACCCATAAAGCCATAAAAGGCGTAATCGATGTTATACCCACAGGTATGCCCCTGCGCATTGTGAACATCGACTTCCATCACGACTACTACCACTACTACAGTGGAACAGACTACTGCAACTGCGGTAACTGGCTGCGCAGGGTGCTGGAGGAACGTCCAGCTACCCAGGTAAAATGGATTCGGCGGGAAGATTCCCAATTAGCCACCTTGGAAGGGGACTTTCCCTTTGAACACACTACCGATTTGGGTTCAGTGTTTCTGGAGCGCTTTGACTGCGTGTTTCTATGCCGCAGTCCCGAGTGGAGCCCGCCCCATTTGGGCCGCCGCTATGAAGAGTTGGTGCGGGCGCTGTGGCGTTCTCCGTGGTCCGCTTCGCCTGTGGGGGCATAACCTAGAAGCAAAGCCCCAGGGCACTTGCCCCGGGGCCTGTCCCGCCGATGGCTAGAAGGTGATGCCGCGCAGTTTGATGGCGGCCACGATGCGTTCCAGGGCCAGCATAAAGGCGCCCATGCGCAGGGAAGTCTGATGCTTTTCCGCCATGTTCCACACATCCTGGAATGCTTTCACCATGGTGTGTTCCAGCTTCTTGTTGATCTCTTCTTCTTCCCACTTGACGGCCTGCAGGTTCTGCAGCCATTCGAAATAGGAAACCACAACCCCTCCGGCATTAGCCAGGATATCAGGCACGATGGTAACCCCTTTTTCCCGGAGGATCTCATCTGCTGCCGTAGTTGTGGGTCCGTTGGCCGCTTCCACAATCACCCTGGCCCCGATGCTGGGGGCGTTCTGTTCATGGATGGCGTTCTCCAGGGCCGCGGGCACCAGGATATCCACTTCCAGCTGCAGCAGCGCTTCGTTGGAGATGCGCCTTACGCCGGGGGCATGGTAGTCTTTCAGCAACCTGCCCCGCTCTGCACGGAGAAACTGTACAACATCGGCCACATCCAGGCCGTTTTCGTTGTAGATAGCGCCGGAAACATCGCTAATGGCTACCACTCGGCAGCCTTCCCTGTGCAGCAGAAGGGCAGCGGTTCCCCCCACATTTCCAGCACCCTGCACGGCAACTGTGGCGCCTTTCAGGTCTAGCCCCAGCTTTTTGGCTATTTCCCTGGTTGTGATCAGGACACCGCGCCCCGTCGCTTCCCGCCGGCCTAAAGAACCGCCCAGGGCAACGGGTTTGCCCGTGACCACGCCCAGGGTGAGCTGGCCGTTGACCAGGCTGTA
>ERZ773359.3097-NODE-3097-length-19745-cov-5.388268_pt1 | contig 19745 bp, 21 predicted proteins | sample MGYA00374955_ERZ773359 | MGnify/ENA primary metagenome ERZ773359 (study PRJEB29098, sample SAMN04486028) | biogas fermenter metagenome | study: EMG produced TPA metagenomics assembly of the Biogas fermentation microbial communities from Germany - Plant 4 DNA1...
TGTATAACATGTTTTATTTAATTATTATTTTTTTTATATCTGTATAATCAAATACATCTATTGACAATACAGAAATAATATGATACTTTCTTTTTAGACAACACATAAGGAGGTTTTTATATGTATAATGAAGCAAATGTTAATATTTCAGATTATGCTGCGAAAACTCAATTTAACTTTCATAGTATTGAAATTCCTATTGTTGAAAAGAATAACTTGATTCCCATCGGTCTGGATATTGGTTATTCGGCCACCAAAATTTACAGCATATATGGTAAACATATTTTCCCTTCATTTTTAATGAGATTTCCTAATGAGTACATAATTAATATAAAAGATACGGACATATTGTATAGAAACGAACAAGGTGAAATATGGGGTATAGGGAACGTTGCTCGTGAAAGAGTTCTGCAAGATGGAATTCCAATTCAGTCAAAAAAGCTATATGGCCGCCAAAGAATTGATAGTCCAGAATTTCTTGTACTAATAAGAGTTGGTCTGTTTCTTGGATTAGCTAAAAAGGATTTAGGCCGCACGTTTTTAATGGAAAAAGAACGCAAAATCAAAATTAGGACAGGTCTTCCTGTAGATTACTTCATGACTGACAGTGAAAATTTGGAGAGCAAGTTTATTGGTCATCACCGATACGAGGTGAAAATAGGTGCTAGGGATTGGGTAAAAGTTGATTTGGATATTTCTGAAGACGATATAACAGTGATCACGCAGCCGTTTGGTACTTTATGGTCTTTAATTGCGGATTTTCAAGGCAAATTGATTAATGAAAAACTACTTGGGAGAAATGTACTTATATATGATGGTGGCCAACACACAACTGATACACATTTCAACCAAAAAGGCACAATTGGAGAAAGTACCACCTGGACAGATATTTCAATGGTTTCTATTATTAACAAGGTTAAAAAAGCAGTTTTTGAGAATACAGGTGGAAAAGGCGACTTTAAAGAGTACGCTTTTGATGGCTTAATAACTGATGAAATCGAACCCTGTACGGTAAGATATAATAATAGAGGAAGTATCCAACTTTATGATTTTACAAGAGATGTTTTGAAAGCTACAGAAGAAGTTGCGAAATATGCAATCAGCGAATTAAATATTGTATATAACTATCTTGCTGACTTTCATGCTTTGATCTGTACTGGCGGAGTAGGCAAGTTGCTCTATCCTTATTTTAAGAATGAGTACAGTCATGTGGATGTGATACTAGCGGAAAAATCAGACGCTACAAACCCTGCGGAAAATTTTAATACGGTACTTGCAAATGTTGTGGGGTATTTCAAATCACTTATATTTGAAATGGCAGTTGAGGAAGAAACACAAAAAGACATAGAGGTAAAAGAGAACTCTTCTAAAGCAGATAATATTGACGCTGAAAAAGGTTTAATTAAGAATTTAGAAGCAAACATAAGCAGTAAGGAGCAGAGTTAATTGAATTCAGTTGGAAATAAAAAGGCACCCCAAAATGATACGATTTCCATAAGTTTGCGTTTTGGTCAAAAAGATAAGGAGCTGCGCACCTGGGTTCAAAGTCTTCCTTGGGGAACTTTTTCGTTTATAGTTCGAGAAGCAATCCGAGCATACTTAAAAAATGATGAGAGCTATGAAATTCCACAATTTATGGTCACCCCTATAAATACAGATGAGCGCAGCAAGTTTGTTGTCAAAGCTTTTAAAATAAATAAAAAAGAAGATCATGATATATATTACTTTTTAAAGAGTATTGAGCCTTATAACCGCTCCTTTGAAATAAAAAGAATTCTGACATATTACTTGGTAAAAGATAGAAGATTCAGCATGCAATCCGCTTTTTTTGAAAAAAGGCTTGAAAATGAAGAGGATTCCAATACCAATAAAAAAATTATTAAACCAATTAATTCTAAAAGTAAAAAAAGCATGCCTGTTAATCAAAGTTCTAAAATTAGCAACAATCAAGAAAAACGCAATAATATAACAGATAACACAAATATAAAAGGTTATCAAGGTGAATTGCTGAATACTTTAAGAACCATGACAATAAAACGCAAAATCAAGTAGGAGGATGTTTTTCACATCCTCTTTTTTATGCAATATTACTTAACTTTATAAATTACTTTCGTTAATGAGGTATAAGACGATAAATTTTCTATAATTCCTATAATAGCCACCTTTCTTTTATTAAAGACCAACCATATGTATGAGTCGACTTCTTTTATTATAAAATATAATAAGAGGGCAGTTATTCGCCCTCTTAAGATCTAATATTTCTCGATGCTATTAAATCTGATAACTCAACTATTCTTACAATCCTATATTCGTTCGCAAACTTATATGCTTCTTGCACTGATTCTTTTAGCTTTAAATCATGAAACTTCATTATGTCGATCTTATCATCCCACTTCCACATGTGTTGTTCAATACATTTTAATAATAGATCCCATTCTGCAACTGAAATCATGCTGCTCAAAGGAGCTAGTTCTGTTCTGTGATAATGGGGATGATTTTTGTCCATAGACCGCCTCTTGCTGTTAAATTCATCGTCTGTACCACCACTATAAATGTCATGCCATAAGCACGCCGTTCTTATTATATCTCTTTCTCTCGGAGTCATTTCGTTTCCATATTTCTCTGCTTTCAGATTTCCCCGGAAATCAAAAATTCTTGGGTCATCTGCCTCCATAAATATTTCTGCTATATCGAGTACTCGAAGAGTGTGGAAAGCTTTACCACCAATTTCCTTTACATAATATAGTTTACTAGCATCATCATATTCGACCTCACCTATTCCGTGTTCGGAGCTGTGATGAACTTTTTTACTCATAGCAGCTGGCATTATCCAAAACTGCAATGGCGCAGCTTCTAAACCTGCGGCTGCAAGCTTTCTAAAGTCATCTGTCTCAAAGTTTTCTCTTATTACGGTAGAAAACTGTGGAACCATATTTATATCGACTTTTTTCTCTAGTTTGTTTTGCCTCTCAATATACTCATTTATTTTTTCCAACATTCTGCTCATTAAAAACATCTCCTTTTTAAAATTTATAGGGGAGGGGAGATTTATACCCCCCTCATAATTACAAACCTATTCTCTCCAAAAAAACTTCGGAAAGAGTCTTTTAGCTCCTTACACCCTCTAACTCTGTACTTTGTCTTATATATCTGCTCTTCGTTTTTAAAGTGTACAAACAAAGGATCGGAACCAGGATACTCTTCAAAAAGCTTCTTTGCATCAGTCCAATCAAAGATTGTGTCAAGCTTTACATAAACCCTTTGTTGTGCAGTTACTGGAGACACATCACTTACAACAACTTGAATTTCAATATTTATGATTTCGTTAGTTTCAGCGTCTCTCTCAATGTCTGCCATTACTCTCCCTTTAAGGACTACGACAGATCCTTCGACAATATTTTCTTTGTTTTCCTCGAAGGACTTTGTGAAGCAGATACAATCGACTTCGCCGGTTAAATCTTCTAGAATGAATTTACCCATCGCTTTACCGTCTTTTTTTCTGTGTAAAAGCTGGAATGAATTTATTTGGCCTACTAGAGTTACATAAGTTTCATTGGCATCTTCGCCTATTTCACCAATCATCATATCTGCCTTTTCGTCGATTACTTTAGAGTAGTCATCTAGTGGATGACCAGAAGCGTAGAACCCAATCAATTCTCGCTCTTTATCGAGTATATAGTCTTTACTATACTCTGGCAAAGTCAAGTCAAAATGAGGTGATTCTGCCTTTCTACGGGCTCTTTCAATAGTTGTTTCTCTAGACCTTGGGTTTTTTTTCTTCTTTATATAGTCTTTTAAGTTTTTAACATATTCAACACAGCCATCCATCATCTGCCTTCTGTTTAACCTAAACCCATCCAGTGCTCCCGTCATTATAAGACTCTCTATTACTTGTTTGTACACTGCTCTAGAATTTAGGTTAACCATCTTTTCGATGAAGTCTTTGAGACTAGTATATCTTCCACTTCTTTCTCTTTCAGCTAGAATGTCATCGCAAGCCTTTCCAACATTTTTTATGCCTGCAAGACCGAATCTAATTATTCCTTTTCCTACGGCAGTAAAAGATCGTCCTGACTCATTAACAGAGGGAGGGAGTATCTCTATACCCATATCTTTACATTCTTTGATATAAACAGGCAGTTTCTGTGAAGAGGTCCTGCTTAATACGTTTGCCATATATTCTTCAGGGTAATAGTGCTTGAGCCATGCTGTATAGTAAGCAATATGAGCATATGCTGCACTATGGCTTTTGTTAAAAGCATAGTTAGCAAACTCGAAAAGTTCTTCGCAAAACTTTTCTGCTTCTTTTGGTTTTGCACCAGCTTTAATAAGCTCATCTTTAAATTTAGGGATATACTCTTTCATTATTGTTATATCCTTTCTTGTCATACCCCTTCGGATAATATCTGATACTCCTAGTGAAAATCCACCAATCATGTTAAACATTCTCATGATTTGTTCCTGATAAATTGGTTTTCCGTAAGTGACTCCCAGGATCTGCTCCATTGCTTTACAAATGAACTCTGGCTTCCTTCGTTTATGTTTGACATCAATTATTTCGTCTAAATATTGCAGAGGACCTGGCCTATATGCGGCATTAAGAAGAATTAAATCTTCTATCGTGTTAGGCTGAAAACGCTTTAGGAGGTTTCTCATACCAACAGATTCAAACTGGAAGACTGCTTTAGTCCTTCCTTTAGCAAATATGTTCTTCATTACCTCTTTTACCTCGTCTTTGTTATTAACATCAATATCAGACAAGGTAATTTTTTTGCCATGATTCCTCTCGATGTCTTTAAGAGTTCCCCCAATAATGGTAAGGTTCTCTAGTCCTAACAAATCCATCTTTAGAAGTCCTGCATCATCTTCGCATACTTCCATGTCAAACTGGGTAAGCCAAATACCTTCCTTTTCGTCATACATTAACGGGATGTAGTCTGATATATCTCTATCGGCGATAATAATACCTGCAGCGTGTATCCCTGTATGAACAACCAAACCTTCGAGGAGAAGAGCATCATCTATTAGGTCTTTAACATCTCTAATTTTTTCGTATTCGGTTTTTAGTTCAGTGTTTTTCTCCAGTGCCTCTCTTATTGTAATTCCCGGCTTGTTCGGCACCATTTTCGCTATTTTGTCACAGAGATTCAAAGGTTTGCCAGTAACCCTACCTGCATACCTAATAGAAGCCCTTGCTGCGAGGGTGCCAAAAGTTACGATATTACAAACAGCATTTTGTCCATATTTCTCTCGCACATATGCAATAACTTCTTCCCTGTGGATGTCAAAATCAGTATCTATGTCTGGATCTGACACTCTTTCTTCATTCAAGAATCTCTCAAAGATAAGGTCGTACTTTAGAGGGTTAATATCTGTAATACCTATGAGATAGCAAACTAGGCTACCTACAGCACTTCCCCTTCCAGGCCCCACAAGACCTATTTGCTTGCCTTTGTTGATGAAGTCTTGAACGATTAGATGGTATCCAGCGTAATTTAGCTTATTTATTGTTTCAAGTTCCATTTCCATCCTGTCAAGCACAAGCCTTTTGTGCTTTTCCTTCCAGCTATCAAATGTAGGAAATCTTTTATATATTCCCTCGTTAGCAAGCTGAACCAAATACTCTTCTTCGGTTTTTCCTTCAGGGACATCAAATTTAGGAAATCTTTTTTCCTTTCTAATCTCAACATTGCATTGCTCTGCAATTTTTACTGTATTGTGGACTGCAACTGGTATATCCTTAAATATTTCAAGCATTTCATTATAGGTTTTGATATATAGCTCACCACAGTCTTCATCAAAACCTTCATCGATAATGGTTGTGTTTAATCTCATAGCAACAACCATGTCTCGAACTCTGGCTTTTGATTTTTCTGCATAATGAACATCATTAGTAGCTACTACAGGAATCCCAGTTTCCCTACTTATTTGAATAAGATAGGGGAGAGTCTTTAGTTCTTCTTCAAGTCCATGGTTTTGTAGCTCTAAATAAAAATTGCCTTTTCCAAATATAGACTCATAAAACAAAGCTTTCTCTTTGGCCTCGTTGTATTTACCGTCTAGAATTAATTTAGGAACCTCTCCTTGAATACAACTAGACAGTGCTATTACATGACCTCCTTTGAAGTGCTCCCTCATAAGCTCGTAGGTCATCCTAGGGAAGACGGACTTTGTTTTCGTCCTATGCTGATAGAGATAAGACTGACTTACAGCTTTAATAAGCTGGTGATAACCGATTTCGTCCTTTGCAAGCAATACTAAATGGTATTTAACATTGCTTACCCCCTTATCTTCAGACTTCATCATTTCTTTATAGGGAATCACATATGCTTCAACCCCCAATATTGGCTTAACTTCTCTCTCGGAAACTTCTTGAATAAGCTCTGGATACATTTTTGCAAAGACGCTCATTTCAGGGCAATCCCTTAAGGTTTGTTTCATATTCTTCCCTTTTGGTATAGCTTTGCTAATCTTTGTCAGTTCTTCTTCATCAATCCCAAGCCTAGCTCCCACGCTATATATTAGTTTCTTCGTAGTGTCCATGCAGGCATTATAAAACTCCATAACACTATGCATGTTTCCATGCTCTGTTAAAGCTATGAAGTTCATCCCAAGCTCCAGTGCCTTATCAACAAGGTTTCTGACTTTCTCTGGACTATCTTTTAGCGAGTACTCTGAATGCACATGCAGGTGTCCAAATGGCACAACTTTCCCTCTATTAAATTCCATTTTTTCTCCTCCTTCATCTTCTTTTAAATAACAAAATTGCGTTGTGTAAATATCGTCCAACATCTTTCTATAACATTTCAAATAAAATTTAAAAACCACGGAATTGGCCGTGGTTTCTGGTAAGGGGGGAGGACTGGATAATTATATATAAGTTATTATTTCTTTACTACATTTGCTTTTAAGCGTGCTTGTTATTTTGTTTTCTGCACTTTCACTTAAGGTCATATACAAAAAACCACCTAGATCTGCTTCTGGGTTTGGAGTAAAAGTAATACCTAATCCTTTTGTTTTAGTCTTGTAGTTGATGCTCTTTATTTCTTGGTATGGGATTACAAGTTTTTTGTATTTCTTCGTGTGTTCTTCCTCGTTAACTTCCTTATATTTTAAAATTAAAGAATCGTTTTCTAGTGTTACATGAATATAAGCTTGTTTTTGTCGTAGTGTTTGTATAAAATAGGCGGCTAATATATAAATAATTATTGGAGCGAAGATAGCACCAAGCTGGGGTAAAGGCGAAAACTCTGTTGTGATAACACGATAAATGATAATTGGAATTAAAGAGATAATAGCCGCTATTATAATCCATGATTCCCGTTTGCTTGCCTTGTGACTAGGAATATTTAGCACACCAACAAAACTGACTGTATCATGCGCCATTTAACCGCCGCCTTTCTTTATATTTGTACTTATACAATTGTCCTGCTGTTAAAGTAGGATTTTCAAAAACTATATAAAAACTGTATAAAAGCTGTGTAGTAACTGTATAAAACTATATTGTTCTTTATATTTTCTATATTGATCTGTATATAAACTTTATTGTAACTATGTTGACTTATGTTAAGTTTATTATATCATATTATTCCGTGTCTGGCAATTTATACTACTATAGGCGTAGTATTTCGCTTTTAACTTCTTTCTTTTCCTTTTCAAGCCTGACTAACTCTCTCTCTAATCTTCTCTTTAACTTGTTTTTCTCTAGTTCTTTTTTATATATAGGATAATTTTTTTCGTTTAGATATTTTGTCTTTATTCCTCCTTTTTCGGGATCCCACCATTGAAGATGGGGATAAGGACCATGTCTTTCACCTGTAACACAATGGCATTTAGGTTTGCCGCATTTTATATATTTAAAAAATATACCGCCTTTTAGTTTTTTGTTTATTTTTATTTCTGAAATTTTTTGTTTTGTTTCTTCTATCTGGTTTTCAATATGATCTAATTTTGAATACAATAAATTTTTTCTAGCTTTGTCTTTTCCCATTATATCCAACTCCTTTATTTAACCTGGCTTTATATATACATAAAACTTCTTATTTTTTTCAAGTTTTTTCTTGACTCTTTGTAGAATCTTTTTCTATTATAAATTTGAACGAACGGTGCATATGGATTACCAGTCCATATGTGGCTGTACAAGTTCAGGGTGGTCCTACAACGCCTTGCTCTTGTGGCCTAATGTGTAGGTAATTGGTCGGTAACAGCCCTCGCATTGTGAGTTCACCTCCGTTTCAGGGATGGTGACCTTGGCGGAGAAAGAAATGCTTTCAAGGATGGTAACCTTGGGCATTGCAGTTAAAACATATTTAGGGTTGTTTCAGGGATGGTGACCTTGGCAGCCCTTACATATAAAAATTCAATCCGGCAATAGCCGGTTTTTTATTTTCTTAAAAACTTGAAACTTTAGGTATTCATATAAGATAAAGAAATTAAGAGAGATAAGGAGTTGAGAAAAGATGAAAAAAAGAAAGGTGATAACCTTTACTGTGAAGGCGAATTATAACACTAAAATAGACAATATTCACGCACATTTACAAGAAGTTAATCGGGGAACTGGGATAAAAAAACCAAGGAAAGGAAAAGGATCCTACACTAGAAAAGTAAAGCACAAAAAAAGAGGCTTTGAGCATTACTAGCCTCTCTCTTACATAACAAGGTGTTATACACCATTAAGTATTATAAAGATGAGGGAGGAGTTTTATGGCAAATAAAACAGTAACGATAAGAGATATTGATAGCCACGAAGTAAACCAAATCAGTATAACCAAGGTGGCAGCAGATTGGGGGATAGAGTTATTTCCGAGTACCTATAAAGATAGTCTAGCTTACTGCCCAAACCCAAAACATGAAGACCGCAGCCTTGGTAGTTGTTATTTCGTTGAAGATGGTGATAAAAACTTTTTCTACTGCTTCTCATGTGGAGAGGGAGGAGGTCCTATAAACCTTGTCATGTTAATAGATCAGTGTAGCTTTGTAGATGCTATAAACAAACTTGCTTATAAGTATGACCTCGTTAAATATAAGTGCGTGGCCAAAGAGGATCTCCCACCAAAATGGGAAGGCTTATCTAGTGAAGAATATACTATGTTTGGCCTAAAAAATGTATCAGTAAGAGCTTATAAGAATATAGGTGAAAATGGCAAACCTGTGATCAGTTTTGACAGATATACACTCCGTGATTTGGCTTATGAAGACGCAGAAGCTCATGATGAGTTATTGATAAACAAGTACTTTGAAAGAATCTATGAACTTGCTGGTTTTATGAGCCAACTAGATAACGACCAATTAAAAGCGTATGGTATTAGCCACGATGATGGTTGGGAAGAAGCTGTAATAGTGGCTGCTAAAAACTATACTAGCCTTTTAAAAAAAGGGGTAATAAACAAAGACACTCTCCATGATGTTTTATACGATAGAGAAGAAATGATAAAAAACGCACTAAAAGAAGAGATAAAAAGAAAACTTCTTGGTGCTTAATTGTTACTAACCTTAATCGTTTCTGTAATATTTTCAGCCGTACAAAAATGTAGATAGGCCACTGGTCTATCTACATTTTATATTTAATATTGTATTCATCAATATCTTGAGATACTATATCTTTTTTATACATATCTATGAATTCGCAAACTCCAGCTAAAAACTCAATATCTTCATCAATTTTATCCTGGATCCATTGAGGTTTTTCTGTATATTTTAGCCACATATTCATTATCTCTACAGTCGATAACTCTTTTGGCTTTGCCTTTTTTTCATCATATATTTTTTTTATAAATGTAAATAACATACTTGTTATTTCAGTTTTTTGTTCTTCTGTCACTTGCAACCTATCATTTAACCTTATAATCATTTTTTAACCCCCTATAATTCCTCATAATAAAAGAGTTATTTTCTCCATTTTTTATAAGAAAAATCATGCGATTCCCCAACGATAAATTCTCCATAAGCTAACACATCATTACGAGTCTCGTCTGTATAATCAATGTAGTTTGTTTCGTTAATTACATCAAACACCGGCTTATCAACATAAACAATCGAAAATGTGAGATAATACCCCTTTTCTTTTAATACTGCTCTAAACATCTCTAGATCTATCTCTTTAGTATTTATGTCTCTTGTTACTATGATTGTTATATCAGTTATTTGTGGCTTTGCTCTTAAATAGTCTTCAGCAGTAGAATTGAGTAGAAGGGAAGAGGGAAGTGGAAGACTTTTTGGATAACTAAATGTTTTACTTTCTCCATATATTTCTTTAACAATTTCAGATACTTTTTTTTCGATCTCTGCATTTAGCTTTATGGCCAGATAATTATCCGTTATCTCCCCGGTTTTTCTGTCTTGATGCACAATTATTGTATGTCCTGGAAAAGATTTTGATGATAATAGCATTTCTGTATGGTTAGCAGTCCAAACTTCTGTGTTCATTGTTAAAAAATCAAACTCTTCATTGTATTTATTCCTCATATAGTCTATCACATCATTTTTTGTATCAGGCTTACCTTCACTATTATTTATACAACCACTCATTATTAGTATGACTCCAGTTAGTAGAAGAGAATATAATAAGCGTTTTAACAATTTATTATTCCACCACCTTTTAAAACTATAAATACTGCAGGTCGCTACTATCTTCAGGCTTATTAATTGCGGCTGACACATTGCCTACTTTCAAGCTTTTCTTGCATGATTGAGTTAGGTAATAAGAGGACACTATACTTACTGCAAAATCTGCTATAATGCCTAACGGCATACCTACACCTAGTTCAAGTTGCTTGTTCATAAAACGCAAAACTGCTGTGTAAAACAAAGCAACTGCTAGATAAATCAATATATATGAAATTTTATTTTTATTTTTATAGAGGATTATTCCTAGGGTAATTGTTATTAAACTCATTAACATTGCACCAAATAATTCAAGCACTTCTTACCCTCCCATTTTTTTATATATTCCCATATTCATACTAACACCTTTTTTAATTTATGTCAAACCAAACTATGTTATTCACAATATCCTTTGTTGTTCTGATTATGGCGTAAATTTCAGTTTTTACATGCCATTCAAAGCATTGATACAACAGGGTTTGCTGGGTTTTGAGAACTACTGACGATGTACAATAATTATTAAGGCTTTAGCCTTTCTAGTATATCGTCAGCACTTCTCTAAACTCTGTAAGCCTTGCCCCACAAGGCTTTGCGGGTTTTTTTTATACAAATTTTACGCCACTTATGTCATTCTTTCATCCCTTTGGGGATTATGATATATATAGATTTTTTTAATCCAAACTCTGCCATAAGTTTTTTGTTGGCTCTTGTATATTCAAGGTTGTGGTTGTTTAATATTTTTGTAAGATGTTTTTCTAGCTGTTTTTCCTTATCACTTCTAGACACCTTGAGTCTACCTGACACTTTCGTTTTAGTTATTATCTGTCTCTTTGTGGCATAACCTTGCTCATTAATAAGTTTTAGTAGAGTAGATTCAAATCTGTTTGCTAGAGATAAACTTTTTCTGCTAATAACTCTATCGTCAGGATAAACTTCATCCGCTACAGTTTGTCCAAGCGCAATGATCAAAAACTCCTTATTCATAGTTTTTGATATAAGAAACCCATTTTCCAGTAATTTTTTTGCTCTTTCTTCTGCGAGGCTTAATCTATCGTGGATGTTGTAAATTATATAAAAATTAGATGGTTTTGCTTCACGAATAATCGTTCTTCCATTTCTTCTGTTTATACTCTCTGTTATTTTTTTAGCTTGTTCTAATGCCTCTGCAGCCATCTTTTTGGGCACTTTTTTTAGGGGTACTTTTTTTATAAGCCCTAGTGTACAAAAAAGATTAATATATCGTTCTGCACTTTTTCTAGTAACTCTATTTTTAGCAAACACTTTTGTAAAGTGATCAAAGCTTATATAGAATATGTTTTCGCCTTCATAAGATTCTTTCTCTGAACGCACATAGCCAAGTCCAAAGGAGTTTAGGTAGTATAGATAATGACTCCTGCTGTTAAAGAGTTTATAGAAATTTGGATACATTTCCTTGTAATCATATTTTTCAAAGTTTATTAGTGTCACTAGGTTTTGGTGATATTTGTTTATCTGCTCTTTAGCCCATTCACTTTGTTCGTACTTTATTCCAAAAAAGTCAGCAAGGTCTTGTAAGCACTCTACAAAATTTTTGTTTGTTAGTTCTTTGTATATAGCTATGATGTCATAAGTCCTGTCACATCCAAAACACTTGTAAAGATAGTGTCCATTTCTACTTATGAATACATTAGCACTAGGGTTCTCATCCTTGTGAAAGCAACACTTAAATGTTTTTCCTAAATGAGCAGGATTTATGTTTGATGCCAATAAGATGTTTTGCTTTTTAATAAGCTCTAGAAGATCTATAAAATTATCTACCTTTTCATTTAGAGGCGTGATTTTCTTGGTAAAATCAAAATTAATTACATCGTTGCCTGTATACACTGTTGTTTTTGTTACTTTAGGTGTAGAGGTAGTTAAAGAAGTTTTAAGATCATATATATCTTCCTCTTGAATGTCTAAAGCTGTGATAAAATCTTTTAGTATATATGTTTTACTATTACGTTCAACAACTTTTACCAAAACAGGCTCCTCGCCTGAAAGTTCATTTTTTCTGTTATGTGTATTTGGTACTCTCAAAAGCTGGGTTGCTAAAGTTGCACGACTATCTCCGCCCAAAAGTTCTTGTATTGCAGACAGTAAAAACTTAACCCTTTCTATTTCATGAAGGGGAATGGTTAACTTCCAATATACATGGTATCCATTCCCACTATCAACAATAATAGAAGGGGAGAGGGGAAAGGCTTTTATCCTTTGCATCAGTTGTTCTTTTGTAAATGTCTCAATTACATTTCCTTCATGGTCTTTGATTTTAGCATCCATGTCTGCGTACAAAAAAGGGTGGGACTGTATATCTTTTTCTGTACCTGTAGATGCGGATGATTTTAATTCTGGACATCTAAAATAGACATGGTAATGCCCCTTTTTATCCATTTCCTTTGCATAATTCGCTGCAGCTTCTAATTTCGTAAAAAACTCCCATGCAATATATCCTTTTTCTCCTCTTTTCTTGTATATATCAATTAAAAAAATCTGTATTTTTGAATTTTTTGTATCAAACCTCGGATATAATACATCAAAAAACTCTTTCGTTTTCAATCCATGATCGCACCTTTCTTTTTGGCTATGTCGCCTTTTTATGTACAAGCCCAAAAGAAGTATAATACTGACATCTTCTTAAAAAAGGGCGTTAAAACCCCTTGAATAATAAGGTGCAATATGATACAATAAAGAAAAATGACAATAAGAAAGCGAGCCTTTGGAAAGTGGCGATTTTTCAAAAGGCGTACGCAACCTACAATATTCATATTGCACTGAAACATTGCCCCACAATGTTTCAAACGGCGAAAACAAATTCTAAAAAGGCTATTGGCGAGATGGCCTTTTTTTTATGCTGTTTTTCACCAAAGTTCTAGATAAATTTCTATAGTTAGGTTTATATTAACACAAAATAGCATTATTGTAAAGTGAAAAAATGGAATATAACGAATGATACAGTCTTTTATGAAATAATGCAAGCAATCAAGCAAATCTGTTTTGCAATAAAAAAAGCATGCTTGCAAAAAATAAAGCTTGCTTTATTGCAAACAAGCTTTATTGCATATTACATTTTATCTTCTATCATTCTCACTATATGCTCTAAAATATCTGTATCTTCGTTTATATTAGATTTATCAACATGATCCAGTAGTTTATTAAATAAATTAAGCCCAATATGCCATTTATCCTGGTCGAACGTTTTTTTAAGCCCCAAATTTTGTAATTTCATTTCTATCTCTATTAAAACCCTCCGGTTTGTTTCTGGAACTCTAATAGTAACTGGGTACTTGGAAACAGAGGGGGTTTTTTTCTTTTCATTGTCAGATAAACTTATTTTTCGTTTACTTTTGAGGTTGATTTTATGACTATCCATCTATATCCCTCCTATTTTTTTATAATTTCCTGCTTCCGTAATATTTCTTCAATTCCCCTTTGCATAATTTCTTTTGTTATAATGGTTTTGTTCTCATCTGCAGCAATATCTATAGCTGCTTCGCAAACATTGTTGATTAAACGCTGCATACCATTTGTTGCCATGTATATTTCTTTAATATGGTCTTTAAAAGGATTTTCTTTATCCTTGCTGTAGCCGACAGCTCTTATTTTAAATTCTATGTAGTCTAGGATTTCATGTTCTTTTAGGCATTCAAGGTACTGTTTTACCTTAATCCTAGAGTAAAGTTGTTTCATTTGTTTTACTTTGGTCATTAACTCCGTTTGACCCACAAGGACTAAAGATAACAATTTCGTTTCGCTTTTCGCATTATAGTTAGATAGCTGCCTAATCTTATCCAATGTTTTTATGTCATATGTATGGCATTCATCTAAAATAATAACAAGCTGATTTTGTTCTTGTTCGAGCCTTTTTAAAAGTGCCTCAAAATACAACGTAGCTTCAGTTATATTGCTTGGTGTTTTATCTGAAATATTGCTCACTATTAAACACATTAGAATTTCGAAAAGTTCATAGGAGTTTGGCATATATACTACATAGTAGCCCATTTCATCAAGCTCGGAGGTCAAAATAGCACTTGTATAGGATTTACCAACACCAATTTCTCCATAAATCATAGTAATATCAGTGTTAGGCTCCCTAATGCCCTCATGCATTCTTAAAAGTGTTTCGTTATATTTTTCGGTTCTATGAAAAAGCCTCTTATCCTTTATGCTGTTCACAAAAGGATTTGCTTTAAATCCAAACAATAGCAAGGATCGGTTTTTCAAATCGTCACCTCCATTTTTAACATAAACATTAACATCAATCGCTAGAGCTAGATGAATCTAAACCATTCAGAATCTCTCTTATTTCCTTTATCCTATAACGCTTCTTTTTTAGCTCAAAAACCTTCTTCAGGCGTTTTTCTTGGGATTCGTCAAACAAAAAGTGTCCTCCTTGAGTTCTATCGGTAGGGGAGATTAAACCTTCTTTAACATAGTATCGTATTTGAGAAGGAAGCACTCCATATTCTTGTGCCAGATCTGATACTCTTTTCAAAACAAGCCCTCCATTCATTTAAGTATCTTTATTATATTATAACTTTTTAAATACTTTATTTAAAGATTAAAAATTAATTATTCAATATTTATTAATCGTAAAGTAACACTTCACACTTTACGCAAGAATAATTTGAACGACACAGAATAAATTGACTTAAAGATATTAATATGCTAATATTTAATCAACAAATAAATATGAGGTGATTGCTTGGATATTTGCTTGGTTGACACAAGTGCGTTAATAGCAGATACAGATCTCTTCAAAAAACTTTTTTTCTGCAGGATAATAATTCACACTATTGTATTAGAAGAACTGTCTGATTTGTGCAATAAAAAAGGCGTAAAGGGTGTTAATGCAAGAAAGATAAAAAATCAGCTGTTTAAATTGAGAAATAGAGGGGATTTCTTCGAGGGAATAAGAGTTAAGCATAACATAATCCAATTTGATGATAGAAAACCAGATGCAAAGACCTATTTAAGATATGGTTTTGATCCAAATAACAAGGATAATCTACTATTTTGCGTGGCAAAAGAAATAGAAGAAGAAAGCAATCAAAAAGTAACCTTATACACTGGAGACAAGTTTTTTCTATTAAAAACATCATGTGATATAAAAATTGAGCATATCAAACAAAACCAAAAAGCGAAGAAAAAGAGAAGGCCAAAAAACAAAGGGTATTATAACAAAGGCCACGAGTTAGCAATGAAAAGAGTTTGATACAGTTTTAAAACAGCTAAAACACAGATAATAATACAGATAGAAGGTTGTGATAAAGATGGGTTTAAAAAGAAAAGTTCCGCCAAAAGTTATGGCAGAATTGGTTAATCCTCCAAAATGCATGACTTTAAGTGAAATAGGATCAATATATGGAGTATCTAGACAAAGAGTGCATCAGGTCTTGCAGGAATATAAAGAAGAACACCCTGAACTATTTATAAAAATTACAGATCCTGCAAAAAAAGAGATAGAAAAGCTGTTAGAAAAAAACATGCCACTTAAAAAAATAGCGGAGCATTTTAATATAAGCATCAACAAACTAAAAAAGTTAATGAATAAATATGGTTTAAAAAAAGTGTTCATCAAAGAAAAACTAGATAAAGAGACGTTATACTCATTGTTTATAGAAGAAGAAAAATCAGATAGTGAAATTGCTAAACTATATAACTGCTCGAAGAATACAGTAATGAAACTTCGCTATAATCACGGTATAACAAGCGATATGAGGCCTTCATTAAAAGAGAAATTGCCAAAAGATGTGTTTATAGATTTATATGTTAGTCAAAAACTTCCTTTATCTAGGATAGCAGATCTTTACAATACTCACACTCAAGCAATCAGCAAACTAAAAAGAGAATATTCTCTATAAACTTATACTGCTGCGAACTTTATCCTATAAAAGCGAGGTGATAAACATGCCTGATTTAAAATTAACCACCTTTTTTTTGGTACTAATAATGATTTTTGTTGTAGGGTGCACACCTATTGAGGATTTGTTTGTTGAAGATCTTCCAGATTATGCAAAAACCTCTGTAAATGGCCCCATGACAGCAATTGAATATACAAACAAAGTGGATAGATTAATTATGCCATTTATGAATGATGGTGAAACGTTTATCTCCCATCATTTAGACATAGTAAATGGCAAATTTCCAAGAAATCAAGAAATTGCATTGATAGAATCCTCTCTAAATAGAGCTCAACAAGCTATTGAAGAGATAGATGCACTTTATCAACCATCAGAGTATACAGAGCACAAAATTGAAACAATCACCAGGCTTAATGAATATAAAGATGCATTAAAAAGATACAAAAATGCTTTGGAGAGTGGCGGAAAAGATGAAATAAAAAAAGCTGCTGATTATTTAAAAGCAACACTAGCATCTTTAAAAACCGCACACAATCTGTATCAGAGATAAACATTTTATAAGTTGGGGGAGATGTTGTGGGTTTATGTACTAATTGTATATCGGGTTTGACAGAGAAACTTACACCTAATGATATTTATTTATTACATGAATTAAAGGACAAGACAACCGCACAAACCGGAGAGTCAAAAAAAAATATATATAAGGAACTAGAAAGTGTAATGACTATATTTCAACTACAACAGGCAATTATGAGGATGAAACTTTTAGGTTTTATCGGGTCCCAAAGGTATGGGAAAACCATTTATTATCACATAACGGCTAGTGGGTTAGTTGTTTTAGATATATTAAGTAGAAGGTGAGGAGAGATAATGAAGAAAAGTGTTGGACTAAATTTTGGTTTTATTGGAATAGGCCAATGCGGTGGCAATATTGCAAACGAGTTTAATAAGCTAGGATATAAATCCATTGCTATAAACACTTCTAATACAGATCTTTTAAAACTAGATAGTATACAAAAGAACAACAGGCTTTTAATAAATACTGGAGTGCAGGGTGCGGGAAAAAACCCAGAAATTGGGAGGAGGGCCTTGGAAGAGCATATTGAAAGCGTTATGCGTCTTATTGGTCAGGTTTTTAATAACGATATGGATATGCTCTATGTTTGTGCAGGGCTTGGTGGGGGAACTGGATCTGGGATTGCTCCATTATTGACTCGAATCCTAACAGAGCAAGGTTTTCAAGTTGGAATGATAGTCACCATACCGTCAAAGATTGAGAGTCCCAAAGTTCAGATAGTCGCATTAAATGCATTCGAGGAGATTTCACAAATAGAAGGAATTAGTAGTCTCTTCGTAGTAGATAATGCAAAGTCCGCACAATTGCCAAGTCAAATGGGGTTTAAAACGAAATACAGCATCATAAATGAAAATATAGCCTTAAAGCTAGACCAAATTAACAAACTAACAATGGAAGCAACAGATGTTGCGTTTGATGCCAGGGATTTTCACACACTAATTAGTGTTCGTGGTTATGCAATAATCAGTTCTGTTTCTATTGGAGATATTAGTGAATTAAAAGAGACTGAAGTGCTTGCACAAAATGTAAGAAAAGCCCTTGAAACATCTATTTATGCTGACACTGAATTTAATCGTTCAAGAGGTGCAGCTTTTCTGTTTGAGCTGCCAGAGGGAGGAGGTCATTATATTACAGAACAAGCTGTTTTAAAAATGCAAGAAGAGTTAGGTATGCCCTTTGAGATGTTTACGGGAATTTATGAAAGGAGAGGTATGAAAAGAGATGTAAAGCTTCACGTGGTTGCAACTGGCCTTCCCTTCCCATTTGAGAGATTAAGAGAGATTCAAACAGATCTTGAGACAAAGGCAGATGGGTTCCAGGCATTATTCGAAAAGAGTCAAACACAGGTATACAAAGGTAGTGGTAAAGACTTGTTAAGCAGATTTGTTAACCCTGCAACACCTGTAAGGGAAAAACCTGCAGGAGAAAGCACTTTAGACAAGCTTCTTAAAAAAAGAAAATAGATACAATAGAGAGCAATTAACGCTCTCTATTTTTTTATTTAAAATGTAATGACACTCCATAAAATGAATGACACGAAAAGTATTGTCATAATTACAAAAATACTTTATAATATAAATCAATATGGTAGAAAGAAGTAAACTGTAAAACAACAAGAAACAAAGTCAAGGCAAATCAGTTGAACACATCCATTTCCAACCACACAAGTTTGAGACTTCAGGCTAGCATTGTTGTAGCATCTCTGCAGTCGGAAGTGATGATACATACCTCTTGCCTTAACACAGCTACAAGAAAGTGAAACACAGGGGGTTTTATAGGGCCCTTGAGCACAGCCCGTTATGCTATGACCTAGTTTTCTAATAACGGGAAGAAAATATAGTAGTATAAAGGTGGGGTTGTACAGTGAAAAGCGTAGTAACTAGGAGCCGGAGTATTTCTAAATCAAAGAAGAATGAAATTGCTTTCTTTAAAACTAGATACTATCTAGAAAAAGTGTTAGGTATAACCGACACTGCTGACAAACTCTCTTTTGTAAAGACGAATAAGAAGGTAATTCAGATAAGAGCTAGGGAAGAAGCTGATATGATTGATAAAAGCGAAGGCCCGAAGGTTTTCTTTGATAAAGTTGGTAAAGCTGTTTTTAACATATTAGATGGTCAAAAGAAAGCTCTAGCTTCAATACTTTTGGACCGCTGGATGTTGTTTCAAGCTTGCAATGATAGTATATATGTGTATCACGTTGCTTCTGAAAGAGCAAACACTCTATACCAAATTGTTCTTGGTGGAGGTAAGCAATGGGATGGCATATATGAATTCTCTTTAAAAGGTAAAGAAGTTAGTATCAAAGTGGAGAAGAGAGACAACAGAAGTGTTTTGATAGTATGCAGCAACGACAATTATGATGTTGCAATGTTTGATGACAACGATGGTTCTAAACGCTCTATTACAAGAATGGATTTTGACACCGATGAGGAGTTCAAAGAAGCGTTGCTAGGAACAAAGCTCATAAGTGAAGAAGATTTTGATATATATTACAAACCAGACGACATTATAAAACCTTACATCAACAGGGTGTTGCCAAGGATAGAATTTCAATAATTTAAAGGAAGTGTTGGTAATCCTCCTGTTAAAAGGTTCAAATATATTACCAAATTCAAGGTTTTAAAACTTACGAAAACTGCATTATGAAAGCCCATGACTTTAGTCATTGGGATGAAATAATG
>ERZ773359.3103-NODE-3103-length-19686-cov-31.882635_pt1 | contig 19686 bp, 22 predicted proteins | sample MGYA00374955_ERZ773359 | MGnify/ENA primary metagenome ERZ773359 (study PRJEB29098, sample SAMN04486028) | biogas fermenter metagenome | study: EMG produced TPA metagenomics assembly of the Biogas fermentation microbial communities from Germany - Plant 4 DNA1...
TCATAGCACCACCTCACGATTTCAGATATTCAAGCAAATCGACAGCAACAGTAGCTCCGGTCATGTTTCCTTTTTTGTCGTATGTCTCAAACTTTATCTTGTGGCTTTTGACTGTCCACCTGTATTTTCCGTATACCTTTTCTCCGATAACGAGAGTAACAGCTTTTCCGCTGCGTTCATATTCCCATAGCTTGGTAAGCTCCGCCATCGGATCAACGCCCAAATATACAGAAAGAACCATCTCAAATGAGATGGTATCGGGATCAAGTCCAGTAAATTCAGTAAGAGCATTCGTCAGGTGCCGCTGATGTTCGCTGTATCGTGCGGATCCTGACCACTCTACTCTGTTAATGGTTTTTATCGTATTCGAGGACACCTGGAATATGATGTCCCCGAGGCATCCTACCTGCATTATATCGCCCCCAGTATGAAGCCGTCGCCGTTGAATACGGGGAGGTAGAGCACCAGCACCGTATCATTGACTTTAGGCATCCAATAAGTTACGTTGGCTGCGTGGTCATGTTCGCCGCTATTTTCAGTCGTACCGCCGCCGGATATGTCATGCGAGTGTTCGCCATCTGGCTTGGTATAAACGCCCGCTCCATGGTGTTGCAACACGTACAGCCACCCTGATACCATATCCTTATCCTTGAATATTACACGGGCAGTGCGCTTGGCCGGATCCACCGAGCTGACCGTACCTATCCGCACCAGGTTCCTTAAAATGTTTTCGCTGTCCATCAGTATCCCTCCAATACATGACGCAGCCTGATCTGCGTAGTGTAGCCGGACTTGCCGATGGTATGTTTTGCTTGGCTGATAATATATTTACCGTCCCAGGCGCCCCAGCCGGATAACATCACAGTGACCCCGGCCACCAAATCAGGATTGCCGGGAAGAGTAAATGTCGCTGTATACTCATATTTGTTTTTTAAGCGCAGCATTTTATTTGCCAGGGCCTGAGCTTCTCCAATGCTGCTGACCTTGGCAGTTATTTCGAGGGTTTGATTTTTCTTGTCTTTGGGATTGTAGTCCTCGGCATATGCAGTGGCCTGGATTGTTTCACCCGTTGCCGGGTTAACATAGCTTACCCTGCATTTTGCATATTTCTTATCCGCTTCACCGGTCCGGAGCTTGTATTTCAAATACGTGCCAGAGCCTCTTTTTATGGTGAAAACAGCAGGCTTCGCTTCGTATGTTGCCTGGTCGAACAGGATAATAATGTTGTTAGACACTTTAAGCGATATCCCGGCATTTTTGCATAACTGCTGTAAGAAGGCTATATCGCTCATTGTTACCTGTTCAACGCGGGAATAGTACGGATCCGTGGCCGATTCATACATGCATGTCATACCATTGGCCGAGGCTATTTCATTGGCGATACGTGACAGGGTGTATGCTTCCCAGGCTTTGCTCTTTTTGGTCTGGCGGACTTGTGAGCTAAAAGGAAGCGCGGTACCTTTAATCGCAATAGTGGAGGGTGGGCCGTCAGCTTCAACACTGTCAAGCTCAAATTGTCCGCAATCAAGCACCTTATCATTGCCATCATTGTTCCAGTTTTTCCTCACAATAGCCGCCTGGATCCGCAGGCCCTTTACGGCTGATCCGCTGCTTACAACACCGCTTTCAGTGGGGATAGCCTTTACCACCTGGTCAATTGCAAACCAACCGAGATATCCCACATGTATAGGATAAGGCACACCGCTTTTGAGATTAAGCTGCGTAATGTTGCCTCTGTAATTGGTAACAGGCGCGCCAGGTGTTCCGGTTCCGTAACTGGAATATTGAGGCTGTCCATTCACTATGACAGCATCGCCGATGTTCCAATCTCCGGATATGGCCTCCGAGCTGTCAGCAGCAACCTTTGTAATATAGCTGGTGCTTATATATCCTGTCTGGCCGCTATATTTTATGGTCGCCCATCCTCCGGAAATAGAAATCACATTCGCCTGTGTCCCGTAGGAAAGAGCTCCGATTTTTTTATAATTCGTTCCTGGACCGCTGCGCACGTTCAACCCGCTTTTGGCCGTAACTTTATACAATGACCCTCCGGATGGACTACCAGAAGCCGCAGCCTGTATAGCTACGTTCAGCCATTTTTCTAACCAGACAGCGTCCCGGTCTTCAATCAGGATCTGCAGATCGTCAGTTTCGTCCTCTTCGTTGTCGGTGTATGTCAATGAGATTAAATACTTCCGCAGGGATGCGGAAATGTTCACACCGTCAAAGTAGACTTCCGCATCCGTGCGTCTTGCTAAATCTTTATCGCTCATCCGCTCACCTGCTTCCATGGAGGCAGCGCAGCTGTATCAGTTGCTTCTTCCTCGACATCAGGCAGCACGAGTGTTATCCCTGCAGGGAAGATATAATACTCCCGGTATTCCGGATTGAGATTCATCAGCTTATCCGTATGAGCCACACTTCCCAGTTGTGTATGTGCTATGCTGTCCCACATATCGCCCTGTACAGTAGTATAGGTTCTGCTCATGCGTATGCCCTCCTCGCCGAGTCAATTCCAGCATCCTCAAGAACATCAAGGATATAATCTTTCAGATCGCTGGCAGCCTCTTTTAATACAGTCGCTATATCGGACGTGTTACCAACTCCTGAAATGCTGTAGGACGGAGATACGGTCAGGATGATATGGTTGCCTCCGACACTTGGCCCGGGCTGCGCAGATACTGCTTCATTCCTTGCCAATGAAGGGAATGCTTCAATACCGGCCATGCTTATTTCAGCCATAACTTTCGTCACTTCCGGTTCCAAAGCCCGGGTTTTATTGATGTAACCAGCCCATGTCATTTCTGCCTTTTGCTCCATTACGCGGGACGGGCTTCTTATTTCCAGTTGCGAATCAATGGCCGCTATTGCTGCTTGTGCCACGCGTTTATAAGCTTCCTGGACGGTCGGCAACATATCAATTGCACCATCAGCAAAGCCTTGCATGGTCTGTTTAGCGCTTTTTGCAGCATCCTCGCTGAGATTCATTTCAGCTATGGTAGCCTCCAGCTCTTGCTGGATATTGTCCATTGAAGCCTTGAATTCCGTCTCAATCTCCGCGAGACTGCCGGCAGCGGTTTCCTGTTCCTGCTTCAGCTTTTGCCAGTTGGTAACCATCTTCCGCAGATCCGCATCACTGGCATTAGCCATACCGGCTATGGCATTTACGCTTTCTGCGCTGCCATCAGCAAAGCTGGCTATCATTTCATTAAGCCCTTCAATGTCCGCGCTGCGTTCCTTCAGCTTTTCAAGGTTTTCATTATACTTCTGCCAGTAGTTAATCTGGCTTTCAAGGTTTGAATTGATTTTTGATGCGCTTGTTGCAACAATATCAGCGGCCTCATCCCATAGGTTATACTGTCCGGATATACTATCCAGAGCAGCGTTATAGGCCTCTTCATAGGCAGCCGCTAATTCGTTCATCTCCTGCTTTACGGAGTTGATAACCTCACGGAAGTTTTCACCTGTTGCGGCCGCTTCCTCCTGAGCTTTCTGATATAACCGGAAGGCCTCTTCAAGCTCGGCTATCTTGGCCGCATTTTCTTCATATGCTGCGGTAGCTTCATCAAGGGCCTCATTGTATACCTCAAGCTCCTGTTTTGCCCGTTTGTAAGCCTCTTCCGCTTCTCTTGCAGCATTTGCATAAGCGTTTCCGCGGTAATCCTTATAAGTTAAGGCCTTCGCCGAATCATATGCCTTTTTTGCACTCTCATATTGTTCCTGTGCAATCCTGGCATTTTGCTCAGCGGCTTCCTTTGCGCTTTTCAGTGCTTCATGCTGGCCGACACGGTCAATATATTCTTTCCATTGAGCTTCAAGTTTGGCCTGAGCAGCTTGAGCTTCGGCAATGGCATAGATAGAATCTATAAACTTACCTGCGGGGTTTACCACGTCTTCATAGTTTAATGCCAGCTCAGGTACCTGTTCATTCAATGCCTCGATGATGGAAAGTATGGCCTGCTGGTTTTCCGCAGCACTGTCGGTAGTAGCAGTTAACTCTTCCAGCTTGGCGATCAGCGCCAAGGTGCTCCGGTGTTCTTTTTCGATTTCTCCTGCTGTCTCGGAATGGGAAGCGGTCATTTCGCTGTAGCTTTGCATCAGCTCTTCATGAGCTGCCTTATAGTCGCTCAGCTTTTGTTTCCCGGCTTCATATTCGGCTGTTAAATCTTCAATCTCCCAGCGGAGCGCCTGTGCTTCATAGGAGGTTTCTCCATACAGCTCAACAGCCTTTTTATATTCATCATTAAGTTCCTGAAGCCTATAATACTGCTCCCTGGAGACAGCCGTTAATTCCGCGGCTTCATCTCTCTGCCTTTTGCTTGCAGCAGTAAGCCCGACTATTACACCTGTCAGTGCAGCTACACCGGCAGTCACCGCCATTATAATGTTCACACCTGGTATTGAGGCCGCGAACAGCTGCATCAATGGAATGGCTACCTTCGTTACCGCGACATAAGCAGTAAGGCCGGCAGTAGCAACTCCAATCACTCCTATGAATGCAGTGATTGCTTTTACCAGCTCGGGATTCTTCTCCACAAATTCCGTGATGCTGTTCAAGACATCCGTGGCAACACCATACAAGCCGCTGAGAGCAGGCGTGAAATTGTCGCCTATTGCAATCTTCAGGTTGTTGTATGAATTCTGCATCATGGTGAGCTGGCTCTGAGTAGTCGCGTATCTAAGCTCCGCCTCTTTAGTGAGCGCAGTATTCTCACTCCATGCCTGGTTGGCCGTTTCAAGGGTACGGTTAAGGAGATCTCCGGAGTTGGCAAGAGACAAAATCATACGCTGCATACGTGCTTCGGTTATACCGAGTTCCGTAAGGGCAACCGTTGCACTCTTGCCGTTTCTCTCCGTATCATTCAGGCCGACAACAAAAGCCTGCAGAGCTTGAACTGCGTTAGTTCCCCATAACCGTGTAAATTCCTCGGCCGTCATGTTGGCAATGCTCGCAAACTCTTCCAGGTCCTCACCAGTTTCAACAGCAGTCATAAGAGTAGATATAAGCCTGCTCATGGCGGTCGAACCTGCTTGAGTTTCGATACCCAATGATGTTACGGCCGCTGCCAATGCCACCATGTCAGCTTCGGACATTCCCGCAAGGGAAGCACTGGCTGCAATGCCCTGGGCCATTTCTGTTATCTTCTGTTCAGTTGTGGCATAATTGTTACCCAGGGCAACTATGGCACTCGCAAGATTGGAATAGAATGACGGATCCATCCGGGTGATATTTGCGAATTGAGCCAGCAAAGTCGCTCCTTCTTCGGCCGTCATGGTCGTTGCTGTCGCCAACATCGCCATAACAGTAGAGAAGTCGAGCAGGTTTTCTTTTGCAATGCCGAGCTGTCCAGCCACTTCACCGATGCCAGCAAATTCTTCAACAGTAACAGGAATATCTGTTGAAAGAAGCTTTATTTCCCTTGACATTGCAGCCAGCTCTTCATTTGTCAGATCGGTAGTTTTCGCCACGCCCGTCATTGCTGATTCAAAACCCATGGATGCTTCAGCGGTCGCAGCGAAAAAATCATATATTTCTTGCAGAGCTTTTGCAATGCCGGCTGATGCCAACGCCTGGCTAACAGCACTAATAGCAGCGGAGGCTTTGGCACCAAAGTTATTAGCCTGGTCCGCAGCCTCCTCCTGCTTTTTCCGAAGTTCATCAATCTGATTCCCAAGCCTTGTGGTTTCTCCAGTGAGGTTTGAGACGTCAACGCCGGCATCTACCAAGGCGCGGCGCATGTCCTCCAGCTTTTTCGTCTGATTTTCCAGGGAAGCAGATGTCCTATCAATCTGTTGTTGCTTCGACAGTAGCCTATTTTCAAGAGTAGCAGAAAAAGTACCGGTTTCGGCGATCTCCTTTTGGATATTATCATATTGCTGCTTAAGCACTTCGAGCTTTTTCTGAGTGGCCTCAACCGCGCTCTGCTGTTTCTGATATGCGGATATATCCGACTGTGTTTTGCTGAGGGCCGCTATTTCTTTCTGCATGGAAGCAATTGCGTTCTGTGCAGTCTTAAAGGTGCTGTTATAGCTGCCGCCTAACTGGGCATTCAGCTGAAAGAGCATCTCATATTCACGTCTGGATGCCATTTACGACCCTCCTTTTTAAGTAATCAGTGGGTCTATTTTGGCAATTCTCTTTGTGAGTTACCCATCTGCAATTATCCGGTGCGTAATTACCGTCATTATTTATGCGGTCAAGTGTCAAATTATCAGTATATCCATTAAGGAGGGCCCAATTTCTGAACTTCTCGTAACTATTAAGCCATTCATCGCAAACAGATATTCCTCTACCTCCATAACGATGATAATTTTCTGTGTTAGGGTTTTTACATCTGTTAATCATATCGTGGTATATACGATATAACCTGCAATTACGAGAGTCCCCATGCGTTCTGCGAGACTTTGGAAGATTAATTTTTCGAATACAACCACAGTTAGTTGATTTGCCGGATCGTAGATTTTTACCAAGGACTAAAACAATATTCCCACAATCACATTGACAAACCCATACAACAGAAACAGTGCCACATGGTGATACATGATTTTGCTCAGCTCTTTTTATTACTGTTAATTTCCCGTAGCGCTTTCCGGTCAAATCAATCAATTTATTCATCACGGCCCTCCTTTCGGTTATTTATTTGCCTGTTTCATCTCTTCGACAAGTTTATTACTGTCCCTGATCCAGTCAACCAGCTCCGGAAGTGTTAAAGACAGCCAAAAAGGTACCGGAGTGTTATTTGTTTTTGCCAAAACAAGGCATTGCCTCCGGAGCCATGATCCGCCATCGCCGATTACAACTCCGATTTTAGTAAAAAAGATCTCGCAGCGCTCCTGATTTTGTTATAGTCGGCTATCGGCATAATCTCAAAAGCATCAGCTCCAAGCGGAACCGTGCATGCCCTGGCTGCTATGCGAATGAGATACTCACCGGAGAAAGTCGGTACAATAACCGCTTTCCCGAGCTGCTGCAGCTCATTCTCAATCGCCAGTCCATCTTTACCTGTGAGCTTACTCCATTCAAAGGTCAGCTCATTATAGGTCTTGCCCTGGTACTCAAAGGGCTTACGGAATTTATGCGTGTAGGTGTAATCGCTGTTTACAGCTTCTTTCTCTGCAACAGCAAACTCATCCGCATCAACATAAACCTGTTCTTTCTTAACATCGTTACTCATGGTTAATCTCCTTTCTTAAATACATAAAATACCCGGGACGACATTTGCCGCCCCGGGCTTATTGGTTATTTACCAAGAACTCTCCTGACATCGGCCAAGTAGTCAACACCGTTGACATAGCAAATGAAATTGAGCGGATCGATTTCTCTCTTCTTTACACCGTCGATATAAGTAGCCCAGTAGCGGACCGCATATTCGCCGGATCCATCTGTAGGAGAAGAGGGGGCGATCGAGCCGCCGGCGTCTCTCTTTGGCACAACTACAAAAAGGTGTTTTACCGACTGCACCGTGACTACACCGCCAACAGTGTCTTCCACCTGCTGAGCAACACGCAAATCTATTATGTGCCTGCGAGGTTCGGACAGCTTAATGGCCTGCTCTGTCGTGGTCCGGAAATTGAGGGTGAGGGTCATAGCGTCAAAATGGCCGAGTATTACAGCCTCAATATTGCCGGCAATGCCAGCTCCGGAAATGGACTGCGTAAGAGCGGTAAGGTCGGGGAGGGTAGCTTTAGCCATTCCGAGATATTCAACGCTGTCCTCATATACCGCGAAATTTATGACGCTCTCATCGAATTTCGGCATCTATTATTCCTCCTTCCTTAACCCTGCAGTGCAGCGGTCACATAATTGGCGTCGTACTCAAGTACGAAGTCAATTTCCTGTGCCGGGCTCGGCGGGGTATTGTAGATATGGATTTTGATAATGCCGGCCATCAGATTGGTAAGCGGGTTCTCGCTTTCCTTAAACTCGACACGAGCGCCGAGCAGATAGCCAGAGCCAACCAGACCGTTTAGCCATATGTTGCTGGCATCAACGATCGAATCTATCAGCCTGCGGTTCATGGGTTTGTCGAGCTTGCTCCAGAAGGTCTTAATCAGGGTGTTGCCCTGCCAATCAAACATCCTGGACAAGGGTATGAAATAATCCTTGACATCCGTGTTATTCGGATAGCAAGCGGTGTAATTGCCCCAGCATACCATACCGCCCATGAAATTCAGCGCAGTAACTACGCCGCCGGCATTAAGGATATTGGCCTGTGCCAATGTGAGGTTGACTTCCGTTCCGTCCGCAACAACCATGGCGTCACACTGGAACCTCTTATTGGACGGGCTCTCATACGGGCAACCTTCATTCCCGGTGTCGACCGATGCAATCAGGCCAGCAAGCTGTGTCGACATGTGGAAAGTCTTATCTCCGAGCTTCAGCAGCGGCCAGCAAACGATCATGTTTTCATCAGTGAAGTTCTTTGAATTTTTCAGCGCTACTACTTCGCTGTAATCATCAGCTCCGCCGGCCGCTTCAGTGCTGATGTCAATCAGCGCTTTTGCCCTGAACATACCGTTAATGCCTGCCGCCTTTGTTGCCATAACTGCAGCAACAGCGCTTTCCTGAGAGAATCCAGGAGCGCAAATGAGATCCGGAACGATACCCAGAGTAGCCATGCACTGCTCAATCGCTTCCATTCCTGTTGCGACGGCCGCAGCATTAACAGAACCGGGAGTAACCTTCTTATAAGCTATGTTCAGGCTTTCCGCGCTGTATGCAGCACCGTCAGGCAGAAGCTCAATGTAGCAGTATTCGCCTTCATAATACACAGCATAATCTGTGTCTTTGACATAGGCGTTTCCTGATCCGCCGGCCGGTTTAACAACCAGCGTTGCATCATCGATGGCTTCAATGGGAAGTGCGATCTTATGATTGACGACATCCTTATCAGCTGCAGCGACAGTTTCATTCATTGTCACCGGGTTAAGCAGATTTACGAAAATGACAGGCTGGCAGCCGTAAAGGTTAAAGTGTGAGTACATGAACTCACATAAGGTGTAGTCATTCCAGTTATCCGAGTAGCCAAGCTTTTCTTTTGCTTCTTCAAAGCTTCTACAGAGAACAGGCACTCCGACTTCGGCCGGCGAACCGGCGCTCTGTACAGGCGCAATACCTACGACAAATGGAATGCCCGATTCAGCAACAGCAGGAGTACTGCCGCTGGTGGCCTGTTCGGAAACATATACGCCGTGATTAGCCATTTATATATCCTCCTCCTTGCGCATTATTTGCCGGTTGCCAGCTTCTTGTAATACACATTCAGCAGGTTCCCGGCAGTTTTTACTTTTACACGATCCTCGGCGATGGTCTTATCGGTAGAGATCAGCTTCGCAATCAACGGGTACCTTTCGATAGCGGGAGAGAGAAACTTCAATGTCTCCTCCAGAGACCCGCTATAGATTGTTCCGGATTGTATCACTCCGCGAATACTCGGTCCGATATAAACACAAAAAGATGCCGTTTCTCTGACATTTTCGGTTTCAGGGACGCCGGCATCGTTGGTTTCATCATCCTGCCTTGCCAACTCAATGTCGGTAGGCTTAGATTCCACCATTTCATTTTTCGCAGCCGTTTTAGCTGCAGATGACTTTTTTACAGCCATGGCCTTACCTCCCTTTCAACTGATGGAAGCTTCCATGTGCTTATCATTTCACCAGCATAATAAGGGGCAGTATCATCAGGGTAAATCAGTGTTTCCAGGCCAGTTTCCAGGTCAAGTTGAAACTGTCCCCCGATAACCACCTTTCTCAGCAGGCTGATACGCAACCGCTCCATAAGGTTAACAAGCATTAAGGCTCCTTCCTCTTCATTGTCGTTATAGACACAGAAGATAGAGCGGACGACTGCTGTTGCGGCCACATTTTCGCCTGTAGGCTGTATATCCTTTCCTGTGATCAGCTGGTGTATGATATATGGCGCTTTCTTTTTTGCTTGACTGCTATCAGGGAGACGCATCAAATGAATATCGGCTGCCCGGCTTCCTTGCTCAGCGTCACCCTTCTGTTTGCTGACGGGCAAAATCATATCGCCGACAGCTTCTTTTGAAAATTCCTTGAGCTGTTCAAGCAGGGTTATCCGATTCATGATTTACCTCCCCATCCGTTGAGGACCCTGGTGATCTCGTGCTCCAGGCGGCGCTCAAAGGTTTCACGCACAGTAGCATCCATTTTCTCAACGACTTGCTCGCTGCTCATCATATGTGCCGTAGATGGCCCGAATTTCTGTTCTATCGGGAAGCGTTTTTCGGTCACGCGCTCAAATACCCCAATAGGCCCGAAAACTCTTGCGGCAAATGCATGCTCCAATACAGCGGTTGCGCCTTCTCGTTTTACCTGTGTCTGGATGAGACCGTTCCTCGAAAATTTCGTATTGAATGTTAAAAGCGGGAGGACGTTTCCGGCGTAAGTGATACTCATGGAAACAATGCCTCCCGCTTCACTTTTGATATGGGTCTTTTGATGGACATGCTTCATGAAGTCGCCTTTATTGATAGTGTATACCTCTGCTGCAAACTGCCCGGCCCGGGTTTTTGCCGTATCGCCGGCACGCTTTAAGGCAGCATAGCTGGCCTTCCATATTCCGCCCGGAATGCCGGCAAGTATTTTATTTATGCGACTTAAACTATTGGCGCCGACTTCTGATATGCGTACACTCATTCGTCAATCGCCTCCAGTTCCAAACGAATCATGCCCATCTCGTTGACGGAGTTACCGACATAAAACTCCCGGAAAAATTCTCCGTCTTCGCTGTCGCTGATTTTTATTTTTGTTCCCTTTTCCGGGACTACGCCGCCAAGGTCGGAAGCAGCGCAATGAAGAACAGCGGTAACAAGGAACAGGCCCTGGACATGGTCTGACACAAGCTGCCGTCTATCCTTTTCCTTGATGCCGGATAGCACAACCGGAATATTCTCGTAGGTTACACCATCATAAACAATGGTGTGTAGCTCGGCAAATTCTGAAGGATTGGTAAAAACACGCTTGATGTCAGCTTCAACCATATCCTTAAATCCGCTCATAAGACCGGCTCCTCGGCTCCAAGATCAGGTGGTGCTTCTTCGTCTCCTTCGGATCCTCCATCGGAATCCTCTCCGGATTCCTCTTTGAAATATTCGTCAAGAGCAGCCACCATATCCGCCTTTGACATTCCGACCTTGTAGGGAATTCCGTAATCACTCATGATCTCGCGCAGCTCCGTCGATTTCATTTCTACGCTATAGCTCGGTATATCGCTCGGCGCTTCTATTTTGTCTTTAAAGCCGCCGTCCTCATCCGGAATGTTATTACTCGGCTCATCTTTTGTTGACTGCTCAGGGGCTGTTGCAACAGCTTTATCGGATGTTTCTTTTGCTGGCGTCGGCTTACCTACATACCGAGCAACACCTGCGGCTACAAGACGGGCTTCGATGTCGGCGGGAAGCTCCTGAACACCATCGGCTTCAGTAATGGCAACGGAGATTTTTCCCTTATTGTAGACTACCGTGCCGTTTGTGATGATCACTGCCATGATACTTGTCTCCTTTCATTTCAGCGCATTAGGAAATAGCACGGAATGCTATCCAAGCGCCTTTATTGTTCGGAACAGGCAGCGGACGGCTGGACAGAGTAAGTTCCCTGGTATTTCCGACAGGATCGCTTACATACTTCGGTATGCGTCTTCCGGCACGGGTATGGAACAGGCCGTCATCCTGCTCAACCTGGGTAACGGCTCCGTAAAGGGTACGGCCGCAATTCGGGGCAGTCAGGATTGCATACTTAGAAGTAATAAACTGGGTGTCGGTACCGTTATCCGCAGTGTATGTCTCATCATAGCTGAATACGTTGATGTATCTGCCGTTCACGTTCAGCACACAGATGAGAGCAGCACCAGCCGGGAGCAATTCAGGATTGACCCTGCCAAGTTCATACCTGCGGTTGTCCAGGAACTTCTCTATATCGTCATTACGAACGATTACATCAGCAACATCCGGAGAGCAAATCAGATCGGTTGCAGGCAAACCTTTGGAAGTTATCTTGCGAACGAGAACTGCCAGGTCACCGAGTATATTTGCTCCTTCCTGGTCCCAGTATTTAGTCAGGGTTGCAGAATTGGGATTGGAACCAGAGTAGAACTGGATTTCCATTTCCTCATACTTGCCGGTGTCATCAGCATAGTGCTTCATTACCAGCTTGTTATTGAGTAACAGTTCTGCGGCCATTGCTTCTTCACGTCTTGCGATCATATCGTCCAGCTCCTGCATATCCCTGAAGATCAAGGCAGCCTGGCGCTGTTCCGGTGTAAGCTGGGTAAAGAGAGCTTCCCCGAATCCGCGTTTGTTGAGATCGTCAACAGTCAACGGTCTCTTCGGAGCAACAGTCGGGGGAGTATAGCGCTCCATGGTGTAACCTTCACGCAGGATGGTCATACCGCCCTTGCGAGGTGCTACGAACGGAGCAAGTTTTTTGTTTCCGTCCTGGAATTCCATCAGTACATCATCAGTGTTGAAGATATCCGTTGCATCGTTAGTCGGGAAATAGCGGTCCCTCAGAAATGTAACCGGGGGAACAAGCTGACTGGCAGAACGGATTAACGCATGGGATGAAAGAATATTAAGATTCATGGATTTTTAGCCTCCTTCTTTTGATTATTCAACGGAAAATCCGTCGCTAAGCAGGATTCCAACATCTCTGAGCGCTTCTTTGTCGCTTGCATCGATTGATGCACCTGTTGCGACAATAAGCTTGTTTTCACAGAAATGTCCGGTGCGGTAAGCAAGGGCTGTAACATCAGCCTCTGTTCCGACCTCAATGTCCTCTGCAAGAATGCAGTTTGGGGTCAAGGTTTCACTGGCACCTGCTTCTGTGCCATGGATAACATATTTGCCGTCTCCGCCAGAACCGGATGAAAGATCGAGCAAAGTTCCGCGTTTGAGTGTCGCGGCCGCGGCCAGCCTCCTGACGGTGATGTGGAACACATCAGCCGGAGGCCACGGTGCTGCTATCAGTCCGTCATGAGGATTGATAGCATTGGTCTCAATCAAGCTCTTTCCCATAGCTTTTTACCTCCTCGTTAAATAGAAATTGAGTCGTTGAGATAGATCCCGACGCTACGAAGCTTTTCTTTCGTGACGTCATTGATTCCATCAACTGCTTTCGGGTCGTGTAATATCGCTTTTCTGTTGAATATACCTGTGCGATATACCCGGGCAATTATTGTTGACCCTGATGTTTCTCCGGTATCGATATCTTCCGCAAGGATCAGGTTTGCAGCTGCGATTGTGCCCTCATCATATGTATAAGGGCAGATAATTTTCACCTTCGGAGTGTCGTAATAATCGCTGGTCTGAACAAGCGTTACAGTGAGGGTATTTGACGAATACGTTACTGTGTAATCGGTGGTCTTTTCAATTTCGACGAACACATCAGCGAAGAAACACTTGATTTCCAACTCCTCGGCATCATAGTGCGCGCTTGTATCCACAAGGGTAATCGTCAGCACACCGTCTTCATACGATACCGTGTAATCAGTAGTGAGCGTGAGTGTATCTTCTCCATGCTTCACTACGAGGGTGTCTTTGTTCAAGCCAGCGACAGTTATTGAGGCCGCATGATCTTCCACGGCCAGAGTTTCCGCGATAAAGTCAAGGGCAAATACTTTTAGCAAGGCCGTCCGAAGCCCAGCCTGTGCTTTGGTAGCAACATGATTTGATACTGTCAGAGTTTCTACCAGATCATCGGTTATGTCGCTGCCCCACGGAATCAGGCTTCCGCTTGAGTTCCGTGCTATCAGGGTACCTCTTTTGAGTTTCCCATAACCCGAAGCAAGAGACGCATGGATAACGTCTGCAGGATAAGCGGAATTGATGAGGCCATCATATTCCATAGCCCCAATAGATTCATTCATGATAATGCTCATGCTTATCTACCTCCAGTACGCGCTTTTTTGACCGCCTCAATTCCTGCGTCTACAACTGCTTCAACGCTTTTCTTGGGGTCATCCTCTCCGCCGTTCGGAGATGCGCTGACACTGGATGCATTGGAAGCCTGGTAGTCTTTCTTGACGTCTTCAAGGTGCTGCTCTCCCTGTTTGGCCTGCTTCTGCATAGCCCTGAAAGCAAGCTCCTGAGCTGAACAAGCTTTTTCTCCGTATTTTGCTTCTTTCACCAGGTCAGGATCATTGATTGCAGATGCGATCTCATCAATCTCCTGCAAACGCTTCCGCTCTGCCTGAACTGCATCATTAACAGCCTTCTGCTCTGCAGCTTTCTGGTCAGCAGATGCGGCAGCTTTCGCCTCGGCTTCGATCTGTTTTACCAGCTCCGGGTATTCAGCCCTAAGCTCTTCAATAGTTTTTGCCATGGTTACATTTCCTCCTTCTTCGCTGCCGGTTTCTGCCGGCATGTTATTATTTGTCTTAACCGGCGCATTTGCACCGGGATTGACCGTTTGAATATATTCCGGTAACTTCAAAGGGAGCGGACTCATTAACCGAATCGCACGCCCATTCACATAAATAGTGCTTCGGTCTGCACTGGCTGCGATACTGACCGGTTCAGCATCGTCCAGTAATTCATCCGCAAAACCTTTGTCAACAGCTTCTTTCCCTGTCATATAGGTGGTTTCAGCCATCATGTGCTTAATTACAGTTTCCGAGAGATTGGTTTTGCGCTTGTAAATTGATACCTGGGCTTTATCCCAGGCGTCATTTGAATCTGCTATCTGCCGCAGCTCATCCGCGTTATACCAGCCGAACAGGAGGCGTATACATTTATGTATCATGATGATACTTGAGGGGTTAACCCGTACCGTATCACAAGCACACATGATAAGCGAGCCTCCGGACATTGCCATTCCGTCTACGACACAGATCAGTTTTTTGCCTTTGGCCGCAAGTTCCCTGAGCCGGTTATGAATGAGTATGGCAACACCGGCATCGCCACCGATGCTGTTCATGCGGATAATAATTGTCTTTGCACCCTCAATGGATTTGAGGTCCTCCAGAAACTCACTTTGAGTTATAAATTCTCCTTCGATCGGTTCTCCCCACCAATCAGTAGGCTGCTGCTCCACGATTTCACCATACATGGTTATCTCGGCAGTATCGCCGTCGACAATAGCCATGGTATAGCAGTTGCGCTCAATCTTGATATTGGGGAGCTTTTTCCCAAACATGCCTGACAAAATATTAGGCATCTGTCTCACTTCCTTCCGTATCATTATCAGCAAGCGTGGCCATGTAATTGCCGCCGCCGGCTTTCTTAAGCAGCTCGTTTTCCCTTGACAGCTGTTCCAGGTTTTCTTCCCAGTCGCCACCGTTCAGCTCAACCGTCACTTCTTCATGTGTCTTGAATCCGCGGTCGACATACATAATTGCTGCCTTTGCCTCTTTGGTCGGATCGAGCTGTCCTTGAGCCGGACCTATCCATCGAGCGCCGCACCAGGCCATGCGAACGAGAGGATCACTGAAAAATCCGGGTGCTTTTATGCGTCCCCGGGCCACGGCTTCCGTTAACCAGAGCTCGTATATCGGCTGGCAGAAATCATTGACAAACCACTGCCGGCGCATCTTGAATGCTTCCCAGGCATGGAGCAGGGCACCGCGGCTTGCAGAATAGCTTGAATTGAAATTCTTTAAGAGGATATCCTTCGGAATCTCAAGGGCTGCTCCGATAAGCTCGCATATCGTTTCAACAAAATCTTTGAATCCGGATGTAGGTATATTGGGGTTGCCGAACACGATATCCTCATTTTCTCCCAGGTGGTTAACCGTTCCCGGTCCCATTTCATATTCGTTGTCGCTTGTTGAAACCTCTGCCGGCTCTTCACCATCCAATCCGACAATATCTCCACCGGCCTCATTCACCGGAATTTCCGTTGTATCAGTATTTGTCTTTATCCACGCAGTAAAAAACGACTGAACCAGCGCTGCCATCAGTTCGCTCTCCGTATAACGGCGAAGCTGCAGCAATTCCTCAATTACTGGTGCTAAATAAGTAACCCCACGGTATTGGTCAGGCCTTTCCGAATCCATGATATGCAGAATATTTGGCAACCCGGTTAATTCACCGTATGCCGGAACGCGCACCCATTCAGTTTTTTCAGTTGTAAGCTGATACGGGTATGTATTCCGGACATAATAGGCCACGATCATGCCTTCCTTATCCACTTCAACACCGTCAAATATTCGATTACCGTCCTTTGTCTTGCCATCAGTAATGCTTGGCGAGATAAGGGTTGCATTGTCTGTCGGTGTTGAAACGCGGTCAGCTTCTATCAAATGAACACGCAGGGAGTAGGGGGATAATTTTGTCGGTTCATACCGCTTAATCAGCGCGAACACATCGCCGCTCATTAACCATGATTGGAGTGCGAGCTGCTGTAAGCCAGCAAAGTCGTTAACACCAATAGCATCACAGTTTTGCTTATGGTTCGCCCAGAGCGCAAACTCAGCTTCGGTCCTGCGCTGCCATTCCTTTGCCGCTTCCGGTGTCAAGCCTAAAATATCACGGTCAATCCTGGATCTGAATTGCAATCCCATCCCGATTATACTGGTGCGGTTTGTCTTTATGGCCGAAGCTGCAACAGGGGATGCCATGTAAAGTATGCGGCCACGCTGCCGGAGCGTAGCATTATTCCAGTCGATATCCTCTCGCGGACTTCCGCTTTGAGCCGTAAATGCTTTGAGAGCTCTTTTATAATAACTTGCCCCCGCTTCACTATAGCCTTTTGCCTGCGGGCGTCCGCTGCGTCGGCTTATATGTTTATTGCTCAATTTATCGCCTCCAATCTTTACAAAATAAACGGAATGTCCAGTGGCGAAAGGAGCAAACTCCGCCGGACATTCCGTTGGCAAAGTCCTTTCGGACTTATACCCATTACCAGTCACGCGGAACTATACCAAAAGCCTTCCTCGGCTTTCGGCCGCGTAATATTGCGGTGTATTCATCGACTTTCCGCTCAGCTTCCTCGATTTCTGCCTTGAGTTTCGGCAAATCAAACCGGGTGAGAGAGCGGTCATCTATCGTATAGCTTTGAACGCCCCCTTCAACAAGAGCGAGATAAGCAGCTCTCAGTTTGGCAAGTGCATCCTTCCAAAATTGAAGCCTTGCCTTTATTTCAGTCATATCAGCCATTTAAGGAACCCTCCTTACCAATCGTTAAAAAACTTGTTCAACGCGCTGCTGGGTTTTTTCTTTTGCTTCACAGGTTGTTTACGCGGCTCCGATATCGGTTTATTGTCTTTTGCTTCCTTTATCCGTTTGTCTATTGCATCCAAATCAATAGGCAAGGCCTTGAACGCTGCAAGAGCATAGTTGCGACAGTCTAACGCTTCATTCCGTTCATGGCCGGGTATCTTTTCCCATACCCACGGATTTTTTCGCTCAGGTTTATATACTAACCGCTCGGATAACAGCCCTTTAAAATATGCCGGGCCATAATCGTCGCGTTTGGGGAAATGGCAATACTTCGGTCCTGGTGTTTGCACCTTGAGGTTATCCATGATAATCTGTTTGCCTGCATCAACGCCGATAGTATATTGCCAACAGGTACCGAGACTTTTCCCTTTGATGATGATTTTCTGTTTTTTAGGCGGGGAGGTATATGGGATTCCGTCACCGCCGCGGCCTTTGACAGCAAACACCTTTTTGCTTAACCGCTCCCGGCAATGGTATCTGACTTCCTGAGTAAAGTGTCCGCCTTCATCAACAAAGGTCATTGATATGCGCAGGCCTACACCGTTTTTGAAGTAATAGACTTTATCTATGATGTCATCGAGCTGCTTCCATACATCCGGATTATCTGGCCGTCCCATGATGATGCCTTTTTTAATGCCCCAGCTCTCACCGAAGTGGCCGAAACCAACCACTTCAAATTCAAGCCTGTCGTCCTGGGTATCAACGCCACAGGTTAAGACAAGAACACCGTCCGGCAGCTCAGCTTCATACTGCTCACGTCTTGCCATAATACTATCTTCATCTTCCAGATCGCCGCGGTCTTCCCACAGCTCACCGAAGCGGGTGTTATATACAACCTGCAGTTTTTTGCTGCTACCCAAAGCATTCAGATATTCCAGGATGGTAGATTGCCACGAAGCCCAAGGGCTCACGAAAGCATTCAGCCAAAACGAACGACAGCCATTGAGGTGGTATGCGTCAGGATTCTCCGCTATCCATTTGGCCGGCTGGCTTTTTACCTGTTTTTCTGTGGAAATCGCACCACAACTGGGGCAAATATACCTGATATTGCTTACCGAATATGTCTTTTTTCCGGCCACAATTTTCTCTTCGTAATCGTAGCGAATATCAGAAAAAGTGATGTTATTGTACTCACCGCAGTGAGGGCAGGCCACGCACCAGCGCTCCATAGTGCCGGTAGCATATGCCGCTTCAATGTTACTCGCATTTTTGATTGTGGGCGTGGACACTTCAACAGCCTTCGCATTATAGAAAGTTATTTGCCTGGCCCTGGCAAGTTCCCAGGGGTCACCTTCATTGCCGGCCGATGTAGCCCATCTGTCACGTTCGTCACCGAGTATGTATCGTATTGGCTTCGACGCCAGGGAATGCGCTTCAGTTGAACCGCATAAAGTTAATATTCCGCCCGGATATGTTTTCTGCAGAATCGTGTTTCCGCTATCCCTGCTTTTCGGCTCCGCAACCTTTTTCCTGAGTGACGGGCAGTCCCGGATCATGGGAGCGATACGGAGCTTTGAATAATCTTTAGCATCAATGGTAGTCGGGTGGATAAAGAGGATGGAGCCTGGATCCTCATCAATGATATACCCGATAATGTTATTGAGCAGCTCGGACTTTCCAACCTGGGAAGCTGCAACCATAACAATACGCTTGACCTTCGGATCCGTAAAAGCATCCATTGGCTCTTTGAGATAGGGAGTCCTATATGTCCGCCAGGGTCCTGGTTCAGCACTGCTTTCAGGAGAGAGACGGCGTTTTTTGTCAGCCCATTCCGTAACGGTCAGGTTTTCAGGAGGTTTCATTGCTGCAATGGCTTTTGCAATTGCAGCATTCAATCGTTTCGCATCACTCTTCGTCGTCATGGATATCGCCGCTTTCTATGTCCCAGCTCCTGCGTTCCCGGACTCTTTCTTCGTACTTTTTCGGGTCGTATTTGTAATTTGAGAGCTCCTCCATGACTTTATAGACTTCCCGGCGTATTATCTCTGCTGCTTCGGCAGGATCCTGTGTTGATGCAACATCAACTGCAAGCCTGCCAGGCAGGGCCAACAGCATGCTCCGGATATTGTATATTAAATCCTCGGTCATAGCTGCCACATCTTCGGACCGGTGCATTTTGCCCTGAAGCTCTTTCGCTTCCAGTACCGTGATTATGGCCTTGGCTTTTTTAATGCTGATTTCAGCTTCCTGCTTCTCTTTCTCTGCAGCGTTGTCAGCTTTTTTCTCCTCTGCTGAGTTCAGGCGCTCTTCCAGCATCGCGGTATAAGCTCTCATGGTTGCTAAAAGGTCAAAAAGCGAGCCGTGGGGAGTGCTTTTCTTGTTAAGCGTTCCCTGGCTGACCAATTGGCCGATCCATTGATTGCTTTTGCCCGTCATTGCACAAATGTCCGCAGTTTTTACGAATATTGGCGTTCCGGCGCGCAGCACATAGACAGCGCCGTCTTCGATAACCGCCTCTGGCTTCTTTTTTTGCGCTGCCATTGGCTCCACTCCTTTCCATCATCGTAAA
>ERZ773359.3104-NODE-3104-length-19685-cov-7.299083_pt1 | contig 19685 bp, 18 predicted proteins | sample MGYA00374955_ERZ773359 | MGnify/ENA primary metagenome ERZ773359 (study PRJEB29098, sample SAMN04486028) | biogas fermenter metagenome | study: EMG produced TPA metagenomics assembly of the Biogas fermentation microbial communities from Germany - Plant 4 DNA1...
CTCTCCGTCCCGCTTTCAGCTCGTTTGCCTCAGCGGAGACAGCTTTTATATCTTATCATCGTTGCTCAGTATTGTCAAGAACTTTTTTTAATTATTTTTTTCTGTTTCGCTCGTGCAATTTACACTAAACAACGGATTTTTAGTCTAACACCAGATTAACTGCATGTCAAGTCTTTTTTCGACATTTCTAATTGCTATATTTTAGCCCGCTAATCTGATATGTCTATAGAATTTAACTTTTGCAAATTAGAAGTTAGCTTGTCAATTGAGCTTATATTTTAAGCCCTCATTTGAAAGATAAATCCCCTTTTAAAAAGCTTAGAAGCAGAATCGTTTTTAATTTTATACTCTTGAATTAAAAATACATAACAATAATACACAACACATTTTCATTAATTTTATTAGGTCGTTAAGTTATTAACTACCAGAATTAGTCTGGTAATTTTCTATACATTGTTTTATAATAAATTTATATTTATTCATTTTATTTTATTTTATATAGATAATTGATGAATAAATGTCAATTATTTACCCCCCCTAATATTTTATGATTTCAAAGGGTATCCTGATTTATCAAGATACCCCCTCTTTTTTTCTTAATATAAATATGATAATGCATCATGTTCTGGCCGGTTTAATCGTCATTTTCCTCATTAGTCTTATGCTCTGCCTCTTCCTCGCTGTTTTCCTCAGCAGGGATTCTTGTTAATGACACAACTTTATTATCTTCTGAGGTACGCATCAAAGTAACCCCCTGGGTAATCCGGCTTAGAACGCTTATGTCGCTTACAGGCATTCTTATTATTGTACCGTCCGTTGATATAAGCATTAGGTCATCATCCTCGGAAACTGACATTGCGCCTACGAGTAATCCTGTCTTTTCTGTAACCCGGTATGTCAAAACACCTTTACCGCCGCGGTTTTGTACCTTGTACTCATCCAAATCGGTTCTTTTGCCGAAACCGTTGGCAGTTACCACAAGCAGTGTAGTATTTTCAAAATAAGGCACCATTGATATGACCTTATCATCCTCATCCAGCCGTATGCCCATTACGCCCATTGATGTTCTGCCCATAGGCCTTACATCCTTTTCACTGAAACGTATTGCCATTCCTTTTTCAGTTACAAGAATAATATCATAAGTACCATCCGTCAAACGGGTTCCTATAAGCTCGTCCCCTTCTTTCAAAGTTATAGCCGCAATACCGCTCTTGCGTATATTCTCATATTGTTCCAGAGGAGTCTTTTTAATCATACCTTGCTTTGTGGCCATGATAAGGTACATACCTTTTTCATCGCCATGAATTTTGATTGCTGCTGTAACTTTTTCGTCGTTGTCCAACTGAAGAAGGTTAACAATAGCCGTTCCCCGGGCGTGCCGTCCTGCCTCGGGAATTTCCCAGGCCCGCAGCTTATATACATTCCCCTTGCTTGTAAAGAACAACAGATATCTATGGGTAGAAGTTATAAATACATCTGTCGCAAAGTCATCTTCCCGGGTAGTAAGTCCCGTGATACCCTTACCTCCGCGTTTCTGGCTCTTATAGGTATCAATAGGAGTCCTTTTAATATAGCCAAACCGGGTAAGAGTAACTACTACATCTTCATCTTTAATGAGATCCTCCATATCTATTTCTGTTTCATCATGTGTAATCCTGGTTCTTCTTTCATCACCATATTTATTTTTTATTTCAAGAAGCTCTTCGCTTATTATATGGTGAAGAAGCTCGGGCTTAGCAAGGACTTCCTTATAATATGCGATCTTTTCAAGTAGTTCTTGATATTCCTGTTCCAGCTTTTCCCGCTCAAGGCCTGTCAGCCTGCCAAGCCTCATATCCACTATTGCCTGGGCCTGTTTTTCACTGAAACTAAAGCGCTCCATCAGTCTTTCTTTGGCCAAAGCTTCAGTTCTTGAACTTCTGATAATATTAATCACTTCGTCAATATTGTCATGCGCGATCTTTAACCCTTCTAAAATATGAGCTCTGGCTTCGGCCCTTTCAAGATCGTATCTTGTTCTGCGGCGGATCACATCCTCCTGATGGAGCACATAGTATTTGATGCATTCTTTAAGGTTCAATACCTTTGGCTCAAATTTCCCTTCCGGAGACAGTACAAGAGCCAGCATATTGGCACTGAAGGAATCCTGAAGCTGTGTATACTTATAGAGCTGATTTAAGATAACACTGGCATTTGCATCCCTTTTAAGTTCTATAATAATGCGCATGCCGTCTCTGTCGGATTCATCCCTTAGATCAGAAATTCCTTCAATTCGTTTTTCCTTAACCAAATCAGCTATTTTTTCAATCAGACGCGCTTTATTAACCTGATAAGGAAGCTCAGTAATCACTATTCTCTGGCGGTTATTTCCATGAGGCTCAATATCAGCGACTCCACGAACAACGATTCTTCCTTTTCCGGTTTTATATGCATCACGGATACCGCTTTTTCCGATAATAATACCGCCCGTGGGAAAATCAGGGCCCTTAATGATCTCTGATAACTCATCAATTGTTATGTCGGGGTTCTCTATATATTTAATGATTCCGTCTATAACTTCGGAAAGATTATGAGGTGGGATATTGGTTGCCATGCCAACAGCAATGCCAGAAGAACCGTTTACCAAAAGGTTCGGAAATCTTGAAGGCAATACCACCGGTTCAATTTCATGCTCATCGAAATTAGGCTTGAAATCCACCGTATCCTTGTTTATATCCCTTAGCATCTCCATAGCTATTTTAGTAAGCCTTGCTTCCGTATAACGCATGGCTGCCGGAGGATCTCCGTCTATGGAGCCAAAATTTCCGTGTCCATCCACTAAAGGATATCTTAATGAGAAATCCTGTGCCAGACGCACAATACTGTCATATACAGCTGCATCGCCATGAGGATGGTATTTACCCAAAACTTCACCGACTGTAGTTGCACATTTTCTGTACGGTCTGTCCGGGGTAAAGTTCAGTTGATTCATGGCATGAAGAATTCTTCTGTGCACCGGCTTTAAACCGTCTCTTACATCAGGGAGAGCACGGTCTACGATTACGCTCATGGCATAATCGATAAATGATTGTTTCATCTCTGTTTCAATATCAACCGGTATTATACGATTAGCATTTGGATTTTCTCTGTTCCCGCCGTTTTCGGACATTTTATAATGCTTCCTTTCATTTCCATGCAATAAATATTGTATCCAATTTTTATATGCGTAACATATTTATTTTAATAAACATTTTGTCTTATGTCCATCTTAAAAAAAGACCTGCTTTTAAAGCAGGTCAAATTCGGAGATCGTTATATCCTGTTATTGCTAAACTCCTTTATAGAGTTTTATTGGGCTTTTTTGAGAGTTTCTTTTTTAGGTATGCGCACTATAAATTCCAAAAAATCTCCCCGGTCAATCTGGGCTGCACGTGCATTTACTCCTGATCTTTTCATGGTATCTATTGCCTGACGAATTGTGTTTACAAAAATTCTTATATCTTTTATAGACTTAGTTACATGTCCTTTATATTCTTCTGTTTTCCCCTGATTGCAATACTTTTCCAAAGCCTTCTGAACAAGCTCCTCAGTCTTTCTTACATTCAGACCTTTTTCGCAAACTTTTTGCAGTACTTTCAATTGTATCTGCTCGTCATCTATTTTTAAGAGAGCTCTTGCATGTCTTTCGGTAAGACCGTTATCGGACAGTATTTTCTTAACCATTGGTGACAATCTTAGTATTCTTATTTTGTTGGCGATAGTAGATTGGCTCTTCCCTATTTTTTGCGCCAGTTCTTCTTGGGTCAGTCCGTGCTCCTTGATTAAATTCCTGTAGCCTTCTGCTTCTTCAAGATAACCTAAATCTTCCCTTTGGAGGTTTTCTATCAATGCCATGATTGCTGAATCGTCTTCACCAACATCAACAATGATAGCCGGGACCTCCTTGAAGCCAGCCATAGCAGCTGCCCTAAGTCTTCTTTCCCCCGCAACAAGTTCATAATGAGTGTTATTCACTTTTCGAACGTTGATAGGCTGAATAACACCATATTGCTGTATTGATTGACATAGCTCATCCAAAGAAGAATTGTCAAACTTCTTTCTCGGTTGATAAGGATTTGGCCTGATCAAATCAATAGGAATCATGGTTATCTTTTTTTCGTCTGATTTCTTTTCTACGTAATTCTTTTCTAACCCAGGAAATCTTAATTTCGTTGCAATCATAGGGCACCTTTCCTTTCATTCTCTTTTGTGTATTAAAATATCTTACCAATATTTATGAATTCGCCCTTTGAATGCATCTTTCCTTTTTTTATTCTGAATTAAATATCGCACAAAGCCTTATATAATGAGAGTTTTGAATTCATTTGATGGGGTTTTTTGTCGGAATTCCACTTATTCTGGGGAATTTTGTCGGAGTATGTCTACATTTTCTTACTTTTATTAAGCATCTTTCAATATTACTATAGGGAAGAGTAAAAAAGTCAACATCTTCTATCTCTCCTCCCAATACATCCATAGCTTTCCGGGATTCATTCAGTTCCTCCCTGCCGTCTGGTCCTTTCATTGCAATAAAGATACCTCCGACTTTAACAAGGGGCAGGCAATACTCCAAAAGAACCGGAAGGCCGGCTACCGCCCTGGCTACAGCAAAATCAAAGCTCTCTCTGTATTTTGGGTCGGCTCCGAAATCTTCGGCTCTGCTGTGAACAGCCAGTATATCTTCTAACATTAAATAATTGCATACTTCATTCAGGAAATTAATTCTCTTGGCCAGAGAATCCAATAAAGTTACTTTTAAGTTTTTCTTTGTTATTTTCAAGGGTATCCCCGGAAAACCGGCTCCCGTTCCTACATCTACCAGAGTCTTAGATTCATTTGGAATAAGCCCTGCAATTGACAGTGAATCTAAGAAGTGCTTAATTACAATATCTTCCGGCTCCGTGATAGCTGTAAGGTTTATTTTTTCATTCCACTCAACCAACAGCCTCGCATACTGGGAGAATTTTTTTGTTTGCTCGTTTGAAAGTATTACGCTATATTCTTTTGCGCCTTCTTTCAGCAATTCTGTATTTTTATCGCTCAACATAACCTTGCAATCCTTTCAGGTCCTTTATGTCATCCAGCTAGCTCTTTCTCTTCCGACTTTCTAAATATACTAAAAGTACCGCGATATCGGCAGGTGACACTCCCGAAATTCTTGATGCTTGTCCAAGATTAACAGGCCTTATTGCAGCGAGTTTTTGCTTAGCTTCTGAACTTAAGCCATGAATACTTGCATAATCGATATCATCGGGCAAATTCCTTTCCTCCATCCGCTTAAACTGTTCTATCTGGATCATTTGCCGCTTCAGATATCCTTCATATTTAATACTGATCGATACCTGCTCTGTTACTTCTTTTGGGAGATCGGCTCCCTGGCCGATTTCTTTAAGATAATGATACTCTATTTCCGGCCTTTTTAAAAGATCATACAGTTTTATTCCTGTAACGATCCTGGTGCTGCCGTGTCTTTCCAAAAAATCATTAATCCTGTCGTTTGCCGGAAGCACTGTGTCCTGCAGCCGTTTGATCTCTTCCTCAATAAGGCGTTTTTTTGTCAGGAACCTATTGTATCGTTCCGGAGACACAAGGCCGATTTCATATCCTATAGGAGTAAGTCTTAAATCGGCGTTATCCTGCCTTAAATAAAGCCTGTACTCAGCACGGGATGTCATCATACGATAAGGTTCCCTGGTTCCCTTTGTTACCAAATCATCGATCAAAACACCTATATAGGCCTGTGAACGGTCTAATACCAGGGGTTCACGGTTTTGCAGCTTCAGTGCCGCATTAATGCCTGCCATAATACCCTGGGCCGCTGCTTCCTCGTATCCGGAGCTGCCGTTGATCTGCCCGGCAAAAAACAAACCTTCTATTCCTTTTATCTCCAAGGATAATTTCAGCTGGGTAGGATTTATACAATCATATTCTATCGCATAAGCCGGTCTCATTATCTGGGCATTTTCCAGTCCCGGCAAAGATCTTACCATTTTTATCTGCACATCTTCAGGCATGCTGGTGCTCATTCCCTGAAGATATACTTCCTTTGTTCCCAATCCCATCGGTTCAACAAAAACCTGATGGCTTTCCTTGTCAGCAAAACGTACCACCTTATCTTCAATGGACGGGCAATATCTGGGCCCTATTCCTTTTATTTCGCCGCTATACAATGGTGATCTGTGAAGATTCTCCCGGATGATCCTATGAGTTTCAGCCGTAGTATGGGTCATATAACATGGCACCTGTTCCTTATTTAGTTCTCCTGTCATAAATGAAAATGGCACTATTTCTTCGTCACCCGGCTGCTCGATCAGTTTTGAATAATCTATGCTGCGCTCATTTATTCTGGGAGGCGTTCCGGTTTTAAAGCGCATCAGTTCAATACCCAGGTTTCTTAAGCTATCCGACAGCCTGTTTGCAGGCAAAAGCCCGTCAGGCCCGCTGCTTATTTTACTTTCGCCAATGATTATGCTTCCTTTCAGGTAAGTGCCGGTGGTTAAAATAAGAGCCCGGCAATAGTATACAGTTCCTGTATGAACACGTATTCCCTTTATTTTTCCTGCTTCACACAAAGCATCGGTAACCTCTGCCTGTTTTATTTCCAGATTCTCCTGTTTTTCCAGGACATGCTTCATATAAGTGCTGTATGCACGTCTGTCAATCTGCGCCCTTAAAGAATATACAGCAGGGCCTTTTCCCCGGTTGAGGATTTTAGACTGGATGAAGTTCGCATCTGCCGAAATACCCATTTGGCCGCCTAACGCATCCACTTCTCTGACCAGCTGTCCCTTCGCTGTTCCCCCAATATTGGGATTGCATGGCATATTCGCGATATTGTCAAGATTCAGAGTAAAAATTGCCGTTCTGAATCCCATTCGGGCAGTGGCCAAGGCCGCCTCACAGCCTGCATGACCCGCCCCTACAACAATAACATCGTATTCTCCTCCGATAAAATCACTCATATATACCACCTTGATTATATATCCGTTTAACTTTTTCTCTGGGTGCCCTTTTACCATTCTTCTAAACGTTGCCTTTATCATTTCGAGCACTCCCATTTGCCATTCTGAGCGCCAGCGAAAAATCCGCCCCCTGTCGTTTCTATTTCCCAAGACAAAATCTCGAGAAAATTGCGTTAATTACGTCTTCATCGGCATGATGACCTGTTATTTTCCCCAATTCCTCAAGCCCTGCCTTAAGATCCATAGCCACCATATCCAGTGTCATTTTTGATACGCTTGCTCTATAAGCTGATTCTAAGTATTCTTTCGCTTTTTTCAGCTGGCTTTCATGTCTGGAGTTTGTTATGAGCACCTGATTATCAATATCCTGCCTGTTTTCAGTTGCATATCCGAAAATACGCTCCTCCAGTTCATCTACTCCCTTATCTTCGGTAACGGACATCAGGATTGCATCTGGATATAAATTAACTGTTTCATCAATCAGCTCCCTGTCACTTGCGAGATCTGTTTTGTTACAGCACAATAAATAAGGCTTATGTTCCATTAAAACTTTATTAAGCAGCTCATGATCACCGGCGGTAAAACCTTGGGAAATATCTATTAAAAGTATTACCAAATCAGCATCTGAAATGGCTTTTATACTTCTTTCCACTCCCTGCTGTTCAACCTGGTCAAAAGTCTCTCTTACACCTGCAGTGTCCACTAGTTTAACAGGTATACCCTTTATATTCACATATTCTTCAACGGTATCCCGTGTTGTGCCCGGAATATCGGTAACAATCGAACGGTTCTTCCTGGTAAGCCTGTTCATCAAAGATGATTTGCCTACGTTGGGTCTGCCGGCAATGACTATTTCCATACCTTCTCTTAAGAGTTTCCCATAGTGGAAACTTTTAATAAGATTCTCAATTTCAATTATTATTGATGCGGTCTCTTTACCGGCCTGAGCCAAAGTGATTTCTTCGACATCATACTCGGGATAATCAAGATTAACCTCTATTTCTGATAATAGAGTTATAATTCTGTCCCGTATTTCGTTGAGCTTATTGGACACTGATCCCTCCAGCTGTTTTACTGCGACTCTTGATACTCTTTGGGTCCTCGCCTGGATAATATCCATTACGGCTTCAGCCTGGGACAGGTCTATCCTGCCGTTTAAAAAGGCTCTTTTTGTAAATTCTCCCGGCTCTGCCGGCCTGGCACCGTTACTGTAAAGCAGGCTCAATAATGCTGATGCAATGGTATAACCGCCATGGCTGGATATTTCCACCACATCCTCACGGGTATAGGTGCGGGGAGCCTCCATCTTAATAAGAAGCACCTCGTCAATTACTTCACCTGTTTGATTTGATATAATTTTTCCGTATTGAATTGTATGAGATTTTTGTTCCTGTACCGAAAGTTTACCCTTAAAAATCTTATCCGCTATTGAAAAAGCTTCCGGTCCGCTTAGCCGGATTACTGAAATCCCTGCATTTCCAACAGCTGTAGATACTCCTGCTATAGTATCGTTAATCATATTATTTTGCCTTTTCCAACTCCTGTCATATATAATTTTCTTACATTATAAATTGAATTATTAAAGGGTTGCCTCAAAATCATTGTTATTCTTTTCGCCGCGAATAATTATCTTATGGCACAAGAATAACATTTATTTTTTTCGAGACAACCCCTTTATCTCTCCGATTAAGTTCTGCTGTTTCCCGGCTTGTAACGGATGACCACCTTACGATTCGGTTCTTCACCGGTACTCTGTGTTTCGACATATTTATGGTTCTGCAATGTTGAATGAATTATTCTTCTTTCATACGGATTCATGGGTTCAAGTGTCACGTTTTTACGATATTTTGTAACCTTATCCGCAACTCTTTTCGCCAGCCTTACAAGAGTTTCCTCCCTCTTTTTCCTGTAGTCGGCCACATCCATGATCACATGTATATATTCTTCTGATCTGCGGTTTACCACAAGACTGAGAAGATACTGCAGGGCATCCAGAGTCTCTCCCCTTCTGCCGATAACAATACCAATGTCGTCACCCGTCAAACGTACTGTTATACTGTCCTCTTCATGTGTAATTTCAAGGTTCGACATAATGCCCATTTTTTCAAAAATAGGGTTTAAAAAATCAATTATAATATCATCGATAGTAACTTTTTGTGTAACTTTTACAATGGCATTTTTATTCCCTATTATCCCCAGTATCCCCTTGTTTCCTTCACTAATGACTTCAACATCTACGTTATCAATATCCGTATCAAGTTCTTCGCATGCAAGCCTTATTGCCTCATCAACTGTTTTTGCCTCTTTTGTTACTGACTTTTGCAACATCGCTATCCTCCTTTTTCGCTTTGTCATCATTCTTGTAAAACTTATTAACAAGTTTCTGCTGACCAAAGCTTAATATATTATTCAATGTCCAATAAAACGATAATCCACTTGGAGTACCTAATCCAATCCATAAAGTCATTATTGGACTCATCCAAAGCATACTTTGGTTTGCACATCCGTTGTTTGCGTTTTTCTTGCCTTTTCCTTTCGATTCAGGCTGCTTGGGCATCATTTGTATTGTCGTCAAAAACGTTGTGCCGATCGCAATAACCAAAAGAATCAGCGCAGGAAGATATGCATCGGGATCAGCGGCTATTTCCTTCGGATTAATTGTCGGTCTGATTCCCAGGTTAAAGAAATTAAATAATTTCAGATCAAAATCCTCCAATATCTGCTTTTGCTCCTGGGAAAGATAAGGATTATCAGAAACAATTTCTTTTTTTCTGGCTATTACATCTAATATTTTAATTTCAATATATGCGTCTTTACCGGATAAATTTTTATATGTCTGCTGCAGATAAGGAACATCGATGTTATCACCATTAGGATCCCGTAAATCAAAATTATATCTGCTGTTATCAAACTGTAAATCACCTGACTGTATAGAAACAAGAGCCATATGGCTTACAGCAGTTGCCGGTATGTCCAGCATATATGACATGGGCATCCTTATAACATAAAAGAGCGCAATAATAATGGGTAATTGTATCGCAAAGGGCAAGCAGCCGGAAGCGGGATTATAATTATGTTCCTGGTAAAACTTCATTTTTTCTTCCTGGAGCTTCTCCCTGTCATTTTTATAGCGTTCCTGAATTCTTTGCAGTTCCGGCTGAAGCTCCTGTATCAGTTTAGCCGATTTCAATTGTTTAATGGACAATGGAAATAAAATCAACTTACATACTATTGTAAAGAAAACCAGTGAAAGTGCATAATTATGGAGGCCGATAGTATTATAAATAAAATACATCAGCATACCGAATAATTTGCCTATCGCACTCAAAATTCCCATAAAACTTTTCCTCCAAGTATCTATTTTACAGGGTCATATCCTCCTGGGTGGAAGGGATGACACTTTAATATCCTGATTATCGATAAATAAGTACCCTTTAGCGCTCCGTATTTAGTTATGGCTTCAAGGGCATATTGTGAGCATGTGGGATAAAATCTGCATGTTGGTCTTTTTTTCAGGGGCGACAAATAATGTCTATAAAATTTTATAACAGATATCAATATTCTTTTTAACATTTGCTTTCCCCATCTATAAGATCCAATTTATAGAGAAGATATTTTAATTCTTTCCCTATAATCTCCTTATTTGCGTATTTTTCACTTTTTCTTGCTACTATAACTATATTAAAACCTTTCTTAAGTTTATCATATAATTCCCTTATATTCTCTTTTATCAGCCTGCGCATCCTGTTTCTTTTTACAGAGTTTCCAACCTTTTTACTGGTGGTGATTCCAATCTTAGTTGCTTCTGCATTGCTCTTAAGGCAATAAACAACCAGGAAGGAGGACGCAGCATAATTTCCTCGTCTGTAAACCTTTTGAAATTCTCTGTTGTTTACTAATACATAATGCTTTTTCATTCTGTTTTCTTCTATTCCGCTTTCAAGATCACTATCTTGTTAGCATTGGATATTATACAACGTGTTAATCACGTTATTTATGATATTTTTATTAATTCGTTGAAATAACAAAAATCATCATAATCATTCCGTATAGAGCCAGATATAAGTATCTGTCATAATATAAAAAAGGCCCCTCTTATTCTGCTCATTATGGTTCAACTATGCCGCCATTAACAACCATTTAATTACAAGAGATAAAAGAAAAAATCGGCAATATTCTGCTGCATCTGCCTGAAAAGGCAAATATAAATGTAATTACAAATACAGCAAATCAGGATAACTAAAATCAAATACATCCAAATACAGCTATTGCCATGTTGGGAACCATATTGTATTCAAAATAGAAGAAAAGACCAGTAAAATGGTCTTTATGCAGTTAATTTTTTTCTGCCTTTTAATCTTCTTCTTCTTAATACTTTTCTTCCGTTTGAAGTCTTCATTCTTTTTCTGAAGCCATGCTCCTTTTTACGCTGCCTCTTCTTAGGCTGATAGGTACGGATCATTTGTTGCACCTCCGTTCAGTCCGTCATATATGTATATTAATTCAAGTATTCTTCTAATAAAAAAGACGCCAGTAAATATTATATAACCAACTGCGTGATAAAGTCAATAAAAAGTAATCAAATAGCTTTCCTAATGCATCTCCATGCATCTCCGCGGAAAGATGCAAATGGTACAAAATAGGTCTTTCTTATTATAGGTTTATAAGAAATCTATTATATACGTAATTAATATCCACAGAATTAATTTTACATCATTTACATCAGATTATTCTACAACTCCCCAATTGAGTTTCTGTTGAAACGAAGATTGAAGTTTGATATATTTAAAGATACGGTCAGGAAATAAAATGGGGGAATTTCTAATGTCAGCTGGTTTAAATGAAACATGGTATCAAGTCACAAAACTGCTTGAGGAGGAGTTAACAAGTGTCAGCTTCTCAACGTGGATTGAGACCATTGTTCCAGTTTCTATAGATAACAACAGTATAATTCTTGAGGTTCCTTCTGAATTTAATCTGGGTATAATAAAATCAAGATATAAAGATCTTATACATAATGCAGTTAAAATAGTAACCAACAGAGATTTGGAGATAGAATTCTTCATTAAAGGTTCAGAAGGACTTCAAAAAGCAAAAGATACCAAGGAGACTTCGGAGGAAATATCTCCGGCGCTTTCGATCTTAAATCCTAAATATACATTTGACACATTTGTAAAAGGAAGCGGCAATCAGTTGGCGCACGCAGCTGCTCTTGCCGTGGCCGAAGCTCCTGCTACAGCCTATAATCCTCTTTTCATTTACGGAGGCGTAGGCCTTGGTAAAACTCATTTAATGCATGCGATAGGTCATTATGTAATCGAACAGTACAAAGACGCAAAAGTTCTGTATACATCATCGGAAAAATTTACCAACGATCTTATAAATGCAATAAAAGATGACAGGAATGAGGAGTTTAGAAATAAATACAGAAGCATAGATGTTCTGCTAATAGACGATATACAGTTTATAGGAGGAAAAGAACGTACCCAGGAGGAATTCTTCCATACTTTTAATGCCCTTTATGAATTGAATAAACAAATCGTCATTTCCAGCGATAAACCTCCAAAAGAAATCCTTACTTTGGAAGAACGGCTACGTTCTAGGTTTGAATGGGGATTGATCGCTGATATACAAGCACCGGACACGGAAACGCGTATCGCAATCCTACGGAAGAAATCTCAATTGGAGAATTATGATATACCGAATGATGTTTTGGTATATATTGCAAACAACATAGAATCGAATATCAGAGAACTGGAAGGAGCACTGAACCGTGTAATCGCTTACGCTTCCTTAACCGGAAGTCCTATAACATTAGAGCTTGCCCAGGAATGCTTAAAACAAATCCTGGCGAATATATCAGTAAACAATGTAAATTATAATACGGTAATTAAGGTTGTCTCCAGGTACTATGACATATCTCCTGATCAAATGTTAACACAGAAAAGGTCCCGTGATATTTCATTTCCCAGGCAGGTTGCCATGTATCTTTGCAGGGAATTGACAGGAATGTCCCTTCCTAAAATAGGGCAGGTATTTGGAGGCAGAGATCATACGACCGTTATGCACGCATGCGACAAAATTGCCGAAGAAATCGAGCAAAGCGCTGAATTAAGAAGAGCTATTACAGAATTAAAAAGAAATATTACAGGAAAACAGTAGTATTCCAAGTTTGTCCTCAAACAAATGTGGATATGTGGAAGGAAATTATGTTGAAAACTTTGTCGAAATAAAAAGCAAAAAGTTATACAATTAAATATGATAAGTTATCAACAAGGTTTTATACAAACAAAATCGTTTTTTATCTGGACTTTGAGTTGGTTATCAACATTATTAACAATACTTACTACTATTATGACTAAATCAATAAAAAAATAAGGAGATAAAGAAATGAAAGTTATTGTCCTTAAACAAGTTCTGCTGGATGCAATTAATATTGTTCAAAGAGCAATTATGGCAAAGGCTACGTTGCCTATATTGGAAGGAATATATATCGAGGCCGATGAAAAGCTCAAGCTTATTGGCAATAATCATGATCTGGCAATAGAATATAATCTTGACGCAGACATTATGGAAAAAGGGTCAATAGTAATAAATGCAAGAATTTTCGGTGATATAATAAGGAAACTCCCTGATGCGCCTGTATCAATTGAAGTAGTCGATAACAGCAAGGTAAAAATAGAATGTTTAAATTCATACTTTGAAATAAAAGGAATGGACTCATCTTCCTATCCATTACCTCCGGAATATAAAAATGAAATATCCTTCTGTATAAGCCAGGCTTCAATGAAGGAATTGATAAAACAGACAATTTTCGCAGTTGGTACTGATGAAAACAGAAAGATTATGACCGGAGCACTTATTGAAGCAGAAAACGGGGAAATCAGAATAGTAGCCCTGGACGGATTCAGAATGGCTGTGAGTAATTCATTGATTAAGGAAGATGTAAGTTTTAAAGTAGTAGTTCCCGGAAAGAATATGAATGAGATATTACGGATACTGGAAACCAGTGACGAGGATCTTACGGTATCTTTATCAGGAAATTTAATATCCTTTGAATTTAAAGAATGCAGGATTTCTTCAAACGTTTTGGACGGCGAATTTATGAATTATAAAAGCTATATACCGTCCAAGTTTGAAACTGTTATAAAGGTAAATACAAAGGATCTGATTGACAGCCTTGAAAGAGCGTCATTAATAACCAGTGATGATAAAAGATATCCTGTAAAGTTTACAATAAATGACGATGATATGCTTATTTCCTCAACAGCTGATGTAGGCATATCAAAAGAACAAATAAAAATTGAGAACGAGGGTTCGCCTCTTCATATAGGTTTTAATCCAAGATATTTTATAGACGCGCTTAAAGTAATTAACGATGAAAACATTAAAATATCATTTACATCTTCGGTCGGACCATGTATTATTACAGCTTTGGACCATGAGAGATATCTTTTTTTGATATTGCCGGTTAGAATAAGAAACAACTGAAAGGCTAAATTATGAAAGATATTTTGATTAATACTGAATATATAAAACTGGATCAGTTTTTGAAATTGGCCAATATTATCGGCACGGGAGGAGAGGCGCATTTTTTTATTCAGGAAAACAGTGTTTTTGTAAATAATGTGCCAGAAGACAGGCGGGGAAGAAAACTGAGAGATGGCGATATAATAAGGATTAACAACAAAGAATACAGAATAGTGCAAATGGTGAAATAAAGTGACCATACAGGAATTAGAGTTAAGCAGGTTCAGAAACTACAAAAAAGAAAGCCTGACTTTTGGTGAGGGAATAAATATTCTGTACGGACAAAATGCCCAGGGGAAAACGAATATATTGGAAGCTCTGTATATATCATCGACCGGAAAATCTCACAGGACAAATAATTATAATGATCTAATACAAAGAGGACAAACAGGATTTGAGATAAAACTTCGTGCTAAAGTAAATGACAGGGAAAACTCAATTATAATAAAATATTCAAATGATAAAAAAAAGAGTGCGGAGATTAACGGAATAAAAAGAGACAAGCTTTCTGATATACTTGGGACACTGAATATGATTCTGTTTTCACCGGAAACACTTGAAGTTATCAAAGGTTCTCCCGACATAAGAAGAAAATTTCTGGACATATTATTATGTCAGACAAACAGGCAATATCTCCATTTATTAAAAAGATACAACTCACTGATTAAAAACAAGTCTTTATCATTGAAAAAAGGACAATCAGAAAAAAAATACGAAGAAATAATACCGATATGGAATGAACATATTTCCGTATATGGGGGAAAAATCGTATATTTAAGGAATAGTGCCATTAATAAGCTAAATAAGTATATGAAAAAAGAAATAAAGAAAATAACAGATGGCGCTGAGAGTTCAGAGTTGATATATAAAACATTTTGCGAAACAAGTGAAGAAAAAGACGAGAAATACTATGGGGATCAGTTGTTAAAAAGCCTGAATGAAGGAATGCAAAAGGAAATAAATATTTCACAGTGTATATTCGGTCCTCACAGAGATGACTTTGAAATACTGCTGAACGGAATGAATTCCCGAAAGTATTGTTCGCAGGGGCAGCAAAGAACTCTTGCGTTATCCTTAATAATGGCAGAACTGTTTTATGTTGAAGAAATAAAGGGAGAGAAGCCGGTTCTTTTATTGGATGATGTTTTATCGGAACTTGATTTAAAAAGGCAGGAATATTTATTAAAAGGTTTGTCAAATGTGCAGACAATTATTACAGCAACAGATGAAACACGATTTATAAGCCAGGATCAGCAATCAGTAAAAAAATTTTTTATTGAATGCGGCAAAGTAATACCAAAAGTTGAAAAATGAATTATTATAGACTAGAATTGAAAGGTGATATTTGTGTTCCTGCATATTGGAGAAGAGAAAGTTGTATTTATGAATGATATAATAGCGATTATGGATATAGAAAAAACGACTATATCCAATAATACAAGAGAATTTTTAAAAAACTGCCAGGAAAAAGGGATGGTTGAAGCTATAGGAACAGATATACCGAAATCATTTATTGTTACTATGCGAGAGGGAAAACAGACGGTTTATTTATCTCCGATATCCACAGCAACATTGAATAAAAGAATATGTAAAGATACTGATGATATTGGGAGGATTTTACTAGATGAATGAAAATAAAAATAATAATAATATAGAATACAATGAAGAACAAATTCAGGTTCTGGAAGGACTGGAAGCGGTCAGGAAAAGACCGGGCATGTATATAGGAAGCACATCATCAAGGGGATTACATCATCTTGTTTATGAAATAGTTGATAACAGTATTGACGAATCATTGGCAGGGTTCTGCGATCGGATACATGTTATTCTGAATAAAGATAACAGTGTAACTGTATATGATAACGGCCGCGGTATACCGACAGGTATTCATCCGAAATTAAAAATACCTACAATGCAGGTAGTTCATACCGTACTGCACGCCGGCGGAAAATTCGGCGGAAATGGATATAAAGTTTCCGGCGGTTTGCACGGCGTAGGAGCATCTGTTGTTAATGCCCTGTCTGAATGGATGGAAGTAGAGGTTGCCCGTGAAGGCAAGATTTTCAAACAGCGTTATGAAAGAGGCGTACCTGTTACAGGAGTTGAAATTATAGGCGAATGTGAAGAAAGTCATACAGGTACGAAAACTACTTTTAAACCGGATGAGGAGATATTCGAGGAAACGGTGTTTGACTTTGATATTCTGGTTAAACGTTTCAGAGAAATGGCTTTCCTCAATAAAATGATAACTATTACTTTAATTGATGACAGGCAGGAGGAAAAGAACGAGATCGTACTGCATTATGAGGGAGGAATAAGCTCGTTTGTTGAATATATAAACAAAAATAAAGAAGTAATTCACCCTGAAATAATATATTTTGAATCCAAAAAAGATGATATGGAACTTGAAGTTGCAATGCAGTATACGGATTCATTCAATGAGAATGTATACAGCTATGCAAATAATATCGCTACTACCGAAGGCGGAACACATATCACGGGTTTCAGATCAGCAATTACAAAAGTAGTCAATGATTACGCAAGAAAAATAAATCAACTGAAAGAGAATGATAAAAATCTTTCAGGAGAGGATGTAAGAGAAGGATTAACCGCTATAGTCAGTGTTAAACTGCATGATCCACAATTTGAAGGACAGACAAAGACGAAACTTGGAAACGCTGAGATAAGATCCTTCACGGAAAATGTAGTTACAGAAAAACTGTCATATATTTTTGAAGAAAATCCAAAGACAGCAAGGATCATCGTAGAAAAAACCTTGCTCTCTTTCAGGGCGAGGGAAGCAGCCAGAAAAGCCAGGGAGTTAACGAAAAGAAAATCCGCACTTGAAAGTACATCATTGCCCGGAAAGCTTGCTGATTGTTCAGATAAGGATCCAACAAAATGTGAACTGTTTATTGTTGAGGGTGATTCAGCAGGCGGCAGTGCAAAACAGGGAAGGGACAGAAGATTCCAGGCCATACTTCCTCTATGGGGGAAAATGCTAAATGTTGAAAAGGCAAGAGAAGACAAAGTATTCGGCAATGATAAATTAAGCCCGGTAATAACGGCACTGGGAGCAGGTTTTGGAGATGAGCTTGATCTTTCAAAACTGCGCTACCATAAGATTATTATTATGGCAGATGCAGACGTTGACGGGTCACATATAAGAACGTTGCTGTTGACTTTCTTTTATAGATATATGAAGCCGCTGGTGGATAACGGACACATATACATTGCCCAGCCTCCTTTGTATAAAGTTAAGAAAGGTAAGGAAGAAATCTATGTGTATAATGACCGTGAGCTTGCAAAACTTATGAAAGAAAGAAATTGGAGCCGGGATGACAACAGTATTACTTTGCAGCGTTTTAAAGGTCTTGGCGAAATGAACTCTGAACAGCTCTGGGAAACGACCATGAATCCGGAAACCAGGCAACTTTTAAGAGTAGACGTTGATAATCCTGTTTTGACCGATGAAATATTCACAATACTTATGGGAGAAAAAGTTGAGCCTAGAAAAGAGTTTATACACAAGCATGCAAAATTAGTTAATAACCTGGATATCTGATAAAAGAAGAATTATGGTTTTTAGAATTGCTAAAATATCGGATATAGATAGAATAATGGATATCATAAGACAAGCTCAGGAATATTTAAAAGAAAAAGGGGTAGAACAATGGCAGGATAACTACCCCAATTTTGATGTTATAAAAGACGATATAGAAAAAAGAAAAGGCTATGTATTGGAAAAAGACGGTAAAGTTATCGCAACAGTAGCAGTATCATATAATGATGAAAAAACATATGAAAGAATATATGAAGGCAGATGGATCACGGAAAGTGATTATGCAGTAATACACAGGATAGCTGTAGACAATAAATATAAAGGAAAAAGGTTATCTTCGATAATTATTTCAGAAATAGAAAAGATGTGTTTACAAAAAAATATTCACAGTATAAAGATCGATACCCACAAAAAAAATGAATCAATGAAAAAGATGCTGAGCAACAACGGTTTTAAATACTGTGGCATTATTTATCTTGAAAACGGCAGTGAAAGAATCGCATATGAGAAGATAATTTAGGAATGTTTCACGTGAAACATTCCTATTTATCAAATTCAATAAGAACGTCAAAAGATGTTTCCCCGCTTATTTCATTTACTCCCCTTATAACGATCCTGTTGTCTATATTGGCTTTCTGTACTGAAAAAATATCTTTACATCTTAATTCTGACAAAAAGAAGACTTCATAACGTCTCATTTTGTGAAGATTTTGTTTTTCTTCATCGGTTAAAGCATCATAGGCAAATTCTCCGTACCGTGTGTTGTTAACATGGCCTAAATAATCAATATAACTATTATATACTTTTCTTCTGCCAACTTCTTTAAAAGCTATATCAGTTTTAAAAGAAGGACTTGCTTCTATGGTAAATTCCTGTATGGGAGAGCCCAAATAGAAGGGAGTTTCCTTTTTTCTGAATATCGTTCTTGTTTCTAAATCAAGTAATACAGAAAAAGTTGAACCATGAAAAATTAGATTCCCGTTTTCATCTTTGAATACGAGTTCGCGGCGGAAGAAAGGCCCTTTCTTTTGAGAATGCCATGTCTGAGCGAATAATTTAATACAACCTTTGACCGGATTAACAATTTCGAGCGATATAGAAATCAAGACCCAGGCCAAACCGTATTTCATTGTGGTATCTACATTAAGATTTATCCTGTTTAAATGTCTTTCTGCTATTGCGCCAAACAAATTTTGATATGCATAAGGCTTTAGATAGCCATACTCATTCAATTCAGAGAAATCCGGTTCAATCTCGTATACAAATTCTTTTTCGTTAATCATAACTACCTCACTTATTTCTTACTGCACTTAACAAATAGTATATAAAAAATATAACAATATTAGCAACCTGAAAAAAAAAAAGAATATAATTGCGAATATTGAATTGATATCATCACTTAACCTGTAGTTTTACAAAAACTATTAATAATCATTTGTAGTCTTAGGAGTTCTACTTTATTATGCTTCGCACGAAAAGAATAAAAATATCCTTAACTACAGTTTGTTCTGTTTATGATGATACTTACTGTGCCAGTCAGCGTACTATATTCCTTAATTTGGCTCTGTTAACTTAGTATGAAAGAAATGAGGCCTGAAAGGCTTCTGGTAGGT
>ERZ773359.3105-NODE-3105-length-19682-cov-7.374178_pt1 | contig 19682 bp, 20 predicted proteins | sample MGYA00374955_ERZ773359 | MGnify/ENA primary metagenome ERZ773359 (study PRJEB29098, sample SAMN04486028) | biogas fermenter metagenome | study: EMG produced TPA metagenomics assembly of the Biogas fermentation microbial communities from Germany - Plant 4 DNA1...
TTTTAATAGATTTTTGGAATGACGGAGAGTTTGTGGGCGGTTGCATCGCCGGCGGTCGGAGTTACCTGCACATTAACGCCCACGGTGATGTGGAACCATGCGCTTTTATCCATTATGCCGATACCAATATTAGAGAAGCCACCCTATTGGAAGCGCTGCAATCACCTTTATTCAAGCAATATCGTCAACACCAGCCCTTTAACGAAAACCCGCTCCGTCCTTGTCCCTTATTAGATAATCCTGATGCTTTGCTCAACATGGTGAAGGCATCCGGAGCTTATTCAACGCAACGCAGGGATCTGGAGCCGGTTGAAGTCGTGACAGGTAAGTGCCGTGCAGCAGCTGCAGCATGGGCTTGTGTAGCGGACGAGATTTGGCAACAAGCGAAAAATAAAGTAGTTTCATAAATATTTTTTGCAAGCCAAAAAATAACTTTTTCAAAGGCTGTTTTGGCCTTATTTTTTTTGGTGACGAAAAAGTTTGACGTAAAGGGTGAACAATGTTAGAATTTTAATAGTTTGATTTCATACCTTTTTTACGTCTTGAAGGGGGTAACAACAACGTGGTAACGCCAGAAGAGCTGCGCAAAGAAAGTGTTGTGCGTTTAATTTTAAGGTTTGCCGGTCCTGCCATTGCCGGCATGCTGATGATGTCCATCTATAATGTCACGGACCGGATTTTTATTGGGCATGCTGTAGGGCCCTTGGCTCTTGCCGGTCTGGCCGTGGCTTTCCCTTTAATGATGATTAAAGGCGCCTTGGGGATTTTAATTGGTCTTGGGGGATCTTCTTTGCTTTCCATCCGCATGGGAGAAGGAAAGGAAGAAGAAGCCAGGTTCATTTTGGGTAACTCATTTACCCTGGTGTTTTTTGCCGGTTTGATTTCTTCCGTCATTACGCTGCTTTTTTTGCGGCCCTTGCTTTTCTTTATGGGGGCCAGCGAAGCCGTGATGGAGTATGCTTATCCTTACGCTTTAATCATCTTATTTGGTAACCCATTTCATCTCATCGGCCTTAGCGGGACAAATTTAATCCGGGCCGAGGGCAGCCCCCGTTCCTCGATGATAACAAATTTCATTGGTGCTTTTACTAATATTGTACTCGATGCCGTTTTTGTTTTAGGTTTTCGGTGGGGCGTTGCCGGTGCTGCCATTGCTACCGTGATTTCCCAAATAGCTTCAGCTGTTTGGGTGGTAACGCATTTTGTCCGCGGTAATGGCGTTTTAAAACTGGAGAAAAGGCATCTAAAAGTGTCCTGGGCACGGACGGTGGAAATTGCCAAAATCGGTGCGGCTCCTTTTTTACGCTCCATCGTCAACAGTAGTGTGGTGATTCTTTTCAATAACAGTTTGCAAGCTTATGGCGGTGATCTTGCCGTTTCCGCCATGGGCGTGATTTTTAGTGTTGATTCCCTTTTAATTATGCCCCTGGTGGGGCTTAGTAACGGTGCGCAGCCTGTGCTTGGCTTTAATTACGGTGCCCGCCAATATGATCGCGTCAAGAAAGCTTTATTTTTTGCCACCGGTGTGGCCACCACGATTGTGATCTTGATTTACATGTTAGTGATGTTTGCGCCCACTTTTTTATTGCGCCTCTTTACTTCCAACCAGGAGCTTATCCGTGTAGCCACGGAAGGCATGCGTTTATATATGTTACTCTTACCCGTAGTAGGCGCCCAAATGATTGGCTCCAATTACTTTTTGGCCACAGGGCGTTCCGGGCAGGCTATCTTTTTAAACTTGGCTCGCCAGTGTATCTTTTTAGTGCCGTCACTTTTGATTTTGCCGCGCATTTTGCATTTAAACGGTGTGTGGTTGTCGCAGTCGGTGGCTGACGGCTTGGCCTTTTTAACTACTTCTACCTTTGTGGTGAGGGATATACGCAGGCTAAATAAAGAAATGCTCTTGCAAGCGGAGAATTAAGCTTTGTGCTGTGTTTTTACCGTAGGCTGTAAAAAAGGGTCTGTGACGATACCAGCCGTATCGTCCACAGACCCTAATTTTCTTTTTCTGTTTTCATGTGCTTTTTTTTGCGCTGTTTGACACATTCCGTTAACAGGTATTCAATCTGGCCGTTAAGGGAGCGAAAATCTGCTTCTGCCCAAGCTGTCAGCTCCCGCCACAGGGAAGGAGATAGACGCAGTAAGACTTTCTTTTTTTCCTGGTTTTTTACCATCTATGACCCTACTAACTAATAGAGAGTGCCGCTGTTGATGACAGGTTGGGCATCGCGATTTCCGCAAAGGACAACGAGCAGATTGCTTACCATGGCGGCTTTGCGTTCTTCATCCAACTCGACGATTTCATTTTCACTTAACTTGTTCAAGGCCATTTCCACCATGCTGACGGCACCTTCCACAATCATCTGGCGGGCGTCAATGATGGCGGAAGCTTGCTGTCTCTGCAGCATGGCAGCGGCGATTTCCGGAGCATAGGCCAGATGGGTGATACCCACTTCCAGGATTTCCAAACCGGCAACTTCCACTTTTTCTTGAATTTTCTGTTTTAATTCATTGGCTACGGACTGGCTGCTACCGCGCAAAGTTTTTTCACTGTTATCTTCCGAGGAAGTGTCGTAGGGGTATTTGCGGACAATGTCACGCAAGGCCGAATCGCTTTGAATGGAGAGATATTCCAGGTAATCATCCACATTAAAGACGGCTTTGGCCGTATTGACGACGCGCCAAATCACCACAATGCCGATTTCAATGGGGTTACCCAGCAAATCGTTGATTTTTTGTTTATCGTTATTTAAAGTGCTTGTTTTTAGTGAAATTTTTCTATTGGGCAGTTGTCCCGGTTGACGAGCAGGTGCGGAAAAGGAGCCACTTGTTCTTGCCGTCGTTGTTTTTTCGGCTACAGGGTTAACGGCAGCGGCAAAGGGATGAACAAAGTAAAAACCTTCTCCTTTCAAGGTACCGTAGTATTTGCCAAAAAGCGTTAGAACTAAAGCCTCATTGGGCTTTAAAACTTTAAGGCCGCAAAATATAATGGGTCCTGCCACAAAGGCATAAAGAGCGCCTACAATAATAGCTAGCACGCCAAGGACTATATTTCCCCCGGTGCTTACCATGATGATGCCGCGTGTAAAGAGAAAGATTGCAATAATCATGAGCAGCAGATTGAGCACTAGAACGGGCATGCCTTTGGGGGCCTGCAGGATAATTTCCTGAAGATCCTTTTTGTTTACCGGTGTGTTATTGGCCAAAGCGATCACTCCTTTTATCAGATTGCTATCATTATGATATCAATTTAATTATAACGTTGACAAAAGCATCCAGTCAAGCAAAATGGTGGTTTTGCCGCCATTGGCAGGCAAACGGCGTAAAAGCTAAACAAAAAAAAGCCGGCTTTTAAATCCGGCTTTACTAAAAAAATTAATTCTCAAAGCGTTTAAGGAAAGCCCTTGTGCGCTCATTTTGCGGATTATCAATGACCACTTCCGGCGGGCCTTCTTCCACAATGACGCCGTCATCCATAAAAATAATATGATCGGCCACATCCCGGGCAAAACTCATTTCATGGGTGACAATGACCATGGTCATTTTTTCCGCCGCCAATTGGCGCATGACTTTTAAAATTTCACCCGTTAATTCCGGGTCAAGGGCGGAGGTGGGTTCGTCAAAAAATAATATTTTCGGGTTTAAAGCCAAAGCCCGGGCAATGGAAACGCGCTGCTGTTGACCGCCGGAGAGCTGGTAAGGATAAGCGTTTTCTTTATCGGCCAAACCCATTTTGGCCAGAAGTTCCCGGCCGATGGCCAAAGCTTCCGCTTTATCTTTTTTCTGGACGGTAATGAGGGCGTCCGTCACATTTTTAATGACGGAAAAGTGCGGAAATAAATTAAAATTTTGAAAGACAAGGCCGAAATAGCGCTGAATTTTTTGTAACTTGGGTGCCGGGGCATACACGGCTTGGCCGTTCTCACCGGTGGTGGCGGCATGTTCTCCCAGATAAATCAGTTCGCCGCTGTCTATAGTTTCCAACATGGTGGCACAGCGCAAAAGGGTGGATTTGCCGGAACCGGAAGGGCCGATAACACCTATAACTTGTCCTTCCTCAACACTTAAGGAGATGTCTTTTAGGACCGGCAGGCCGTCAAAACTTTTCTTTAAATGCTTAATCTCCAAGATTTTCACCAAAATCACCTGTTATTTACTTGATTTTTATTCATAATAGCTAAAGCGCTTTTCCAGTGCCTCGGAGGCAAAAGCGACAACATAGTTAAAAATATAATAAAAAATACCGGCCACGATAAAGGGCATCATATTGGTTTGCGCGGCAGCAATGGCTTTGGCAATGGCAAACATCTCCATGACGGAAATGACAAAGGCCAGGGAGGTATCTTTCACCAGGGTAATAACCTCATTGGTAACTGCCGGCAAGATGCGTTTTATCACTTGGGGCAGGATAATGCGGAAAAAAGTTTGCGTTTTACTGTAACCCAAAAGTTTCGCCGCTTCATATTGCCCAATGGGCATGGATTCAATGCCGCCGCGATAAATTTCCGCAAAATAGGCGGCATAGTTGAGGACAAAACCAATGATGGCAGCCACAAAACGGTAGCCGTGCGTAAGCCTGATGCCGAAAAGATAGTAAGGGCCAAAATAGACTACCATCAGCTGCAGCATCAACGGTGTACCCCGCATGATGGAAATATAAAATTTTACAATATTGCGGAGGATAATGTTTTTGGACATACGCCCAAAGGCCACCAGCAGGCCTAAAGGCAGAGAAAAAATTAATGTTAAGGTGAAAATGGCAATGGAGACCAGCAAGCCTTCACCAAGTTTTTGGATTAAGAGCGACAGCTCCATAAGTATAAACCTCCGTTATTTTTCAGCGTGAAAAGAAAGGGCCATCTGGGGACAGCCCTTTCTTTATTTTCTGCGTAGATGCTACTTACCGATGGTGGTAATATCTTTACCGAACCATTTCTCGGAAATTTTGGCCATGGTGCCGTCTGCAGCCATCTCTTCCAGGACGGCTTGCACTTGGTCTCTTAATTCTGTATTGCCTAATTTAAAGCCGACGCCGTATTCTTCTGAAGCAATAGATTCCTCTAAAACAACAAAGTCAGCACCGCGTTTTTCAATTTGGTAGTTGGCAACAATTTCGTCCATGGCTACGGCGTCCACCGCACCCGACTCAAGGTCCATTAAAGCCGTATTATAGTTGTCGGCAGTTACAAGTTCTTTAAAGGTAGCCACCAGTTCGGGCATATCCTTCAGGGCGGCTTCCGCACTGGAGTCAAGCTGGACGGAAACAATCTTGCCCTCTAAATCAGCCAGGGTGGTAATACCGGAATCGGCACGGACAACAAAGACCTGCTCGTTATCCATGTACGGTTCTGTCCAGGTATAGGAATCTTCCCGGCCGTTAATGGTAAAGCCGTTCCAGACACAATCAATATTACCTGATTCTAATTCCATATCTTTGGCGGCCCAGTCGATAGGTTGCAGGACGAGCTTTTTATTCAAACGCTTGGCTGCTTCTGCCGCCAGCTCCAAATCAAAACCTGTGTACTGACCGTCATCGCCGACAAAACCCATGGGCGGGAAGTTTTGGTCAAAACCGACGATGAAAGTATCTTCTGCCGCCTCTTGAGCATTACCTGCCGCGTTATTGTCTGCATTATTTCCTGCATTGTTTCCCACATTATTATCTACATTATTTCCGCTAGAGGCGGTGCATCCCACCAGTGTCATGACTAAAAAAGCTACTAACAATAAGGCAATTAATTTGTTTTTCATCACATCTTCCCCTCTTCTTCCCCTTTGTTTTATGTAGCTAGCATTTTATATATTATCACGTTAATAGGCTAAAGTAAATAAGAAAAGTAAAATTACCCGGAATGCTGTAAAAGTCTGGATTTTTAGGGGAAATTGTCCTGTTGCTTGACGATGACTTTGGGGAGTGTTAGAGTTTTATATGTTCGGAAGATTATTAATTTTATTACGAAAACAAAGAGGGGGTTGCCATGGTAACGGAAGAAGAACTGCTGTACACAGCCTGGTGGTAATTCTGCTTAATAACAAACTGCGTATCCACGGCGGTGACCTTGTCGTTTCCGCCATGGGGGTTATTAACAGTATAGATTCCCTGGTGATGCTGCCGTTAATGGGTTTAAGTAACGGTGCCCAACCGGTCATAGGTTTTAATTATGGTGCGTTGCAAACAAAACGGGTTAAACAAACATTTTTTTATGCGGTGGTGTTGGCTACAGGCATGGCAGTTATCGTTTTTTTGTTAATCATGTTTTTCCCCTCTTTTTTCCTGCGCCTCTTTACCAAAGATGCCGAGTTAATTGTTCTTGGTTCCCGGGGTTTACAGTTATTTTTATTAATGATCCCTGTGCTTGGTTTTCAAATTATTGGTTCCAATTATTTTCAAGCCACAGGAAGACCGGGGCAGGCTATTATTTTAAATCTTGCACGCCAAGCAATCTTTTTAGTGCCTGCTTTGCTCATTTTGCCGCACTATTTAGATTTAACAGGAGTTTGGCTGTCACAGCCGGTGGCTGATGTGTTGGCCGTTTTACTTACTGCCGTTTTCATCTGGCGGGAAATGCGCAGTTTGCAAAAAAAGAAACAGCCGGCTCATCTTTGACTTAAAGTGAAAAAAGAGGGAGCGAATTTTTGCCATTGCTGTTATAATGGAAGGGATAAATAAGGCAAAAAGCGAAAAATGCCAGATCTTGGGGAAGATGGAGCATCGGAGGGAGAGAAATGAAGTCTAAAGCAATCTTAGCACTATTTTTATGTTTTTGTATGTTTTTCTTTGCCGGCTGCAAACGGGAGCCGGAGAATCAACCGCCTCCGCAGCAGCCGGAGCCACAGCAAGAGGTGCCGGAGACACCGCCTGAACCGGAAGAGACAACTGTTACCATAGAAAAAGTTGCTCCGGTTTGTGTAGTGATCAATAATCATCCTGCCGCCAAACCGCAATCGGGTCTGCAGGAGGCAACTTTTGTGTATGAGTTTTTTGTGGAAGGCGGTCTCACAAGATTTTTAGCTGTGTATGACCGGCATTTTACGGATAATTTTCTCATTGGTCCTGTACGCAGCATCCGCCCCTATTTTGCGGAGAAAGCTATGGAGCATGGCGGTGCCATTGTTTATTCTGGTTCATCTAAACGTACGGAGCAAATGATTGCCGGCTTAAAATTAAAAAAGATTGTCAGCAGTGAATATCTCTGGCGGGATGGCAGCCGCAAAGCACCGCATAATTTGTATACCGATCTGGAAAGTATTTATAAAGCCCGCGGGGAGTCGGAAGTAGAAAGGTTAGTTTTTGAGCCTCCCGAACTTCCAGCGGGGGAAGAAGCTAAAGAAATAGAAATTACATATACCAGGCAGCATGTGGTAACTTACGCCTATGATGAGGAAAGTAAGCTGTATCTGCGCAATGAGAACGGGACGCCCCACCTGGACCGGGAAACGGGGAAGCAGTACGGTGCAACACGGGTCATCGTCCAAAGATACCCGCATACAGATGTGCCTGATCCGGCCAACAACAGGACGCTTGTGGATATTAAGCTGACCGGTTCCGGGGAAGCCGTGCTGTATGAGGCAGGACAAAAATATCATCTAACCTGGGAACATACAGGCAGTGGTACAGTCTACCGCCATGCAGACGGCAGGGAAGTGGATCTGCGCTTAGGGAATACTTGGATTCAAGTGGTCCGCTAGGCTGTTAAAAATTAAAACTTGCTGCAATCTGCCCGGTCGTGTGCCGGGCTGTTTTGTGCCGTTGACGTGCCAAGGAGGAAATTGGCGCTAAATGTCGAATTTTTACAATCTGTTTAATCTGTTTAACACAGGGTAAAATATTATTTATCTTTATTTCAAAAAGGAAGAGAGCAATGACAGAGAAGTCTTTTTGGAAATCGGCGGGAATGGTAACAATTTTACTCTTTCTTTCCCGGCTGTTAGGTTTTGCCCGGGAAGCGGCCATTGCTTACCGCTATGGCGCATCCGTGGAAGCGGACGCCTATTTTTTAGCCGCCTCCATTCCCCTGATTTTATTTATGGTTTTTAATGATGCGGTAAAAACTGCTTTTATCCCGGTTTACGGCGAGTTCCACCGGGAGGAAGAAAGTAATGCTTTTGCTTTCACCGTCTATGTGGTTTTGGCCATTATTTTAGTAGTGGTAACGGTGCTGATGATGATTTTTGCCCCCCAGCTCATGCGGCTTTTTGCCTGGGGGTATGAAGGATATCAATTTGCCCTGACGGTGAAGCTGGTGCGCATTATGCTGCCCGGTCTAATGTTTATGGGCTTAAGCGGGCTTTCCAGCGGCATCTTAAATCTAAAAAAGAATTTCTTTATTCCCGCCATCGTTGCTTTTCCTAATAATTTAGTGATTATCTTTGCTGCCATTTTTTTGGGAGCATATTTTGGCATTTATGCCCTGGCTTGGGCCACTTTGATTGGGTTTGCGCTGCAGTTTTTGGTACAGGTACCGGCTGTGGCCGCCCATGGCGTTTTTAAACCGCATCAACTTTTATGGCGCCATCCCGGCCTGAAAAAAATGGCAATTTTGCTGCCGCCTGTCATTTTGGGCGGGGTAGCGGTGGAATTGAAATCTATTATTGATAAATCCTTTGCCACCCTACTGCCGGAAGGTAGTATTTCGGCTTTAAATTATGCCAATAAAATTTATCTTTTGCCCAACGGGATTTTAATTGTGGCTTTACTCACAGTCCTTTATCCTACCCTGGTGGAATTTTGGGCGCAGAAAAAAGTACAGGCATTTAAAAATACTTTGCGCCAGGGGGTAGGTATTCTCATTGTGCTGGTTTTCCCCATGATGGTAGGATTAATTGTTCTGCGTGTACCCATTGTCCGCTTTATTTTTGAAAGGAATGCTTTTAGTGCCATGGATACGGCCAATACGGCATATGCTTTGGCTTTTTATGCCCTGGGACTTTTGCCCCTGGGGATTATGCTGCTTTTTAACCGCGTCTTTTTTGCCATGAAAGATACCATAACTCCCATGTTATTTACCTTGGTGACCATGGTGATTAATATTGTCCTCAATTGGCTTTTAATGGGGCCTTTAGCCCACGGCGGCCTGGCTTTGGGTACGGCTCTTTCCAACCTGGTGGGGGCTGTCGGCATGGGCATTTTTGTATGGAAGCGGATTGGTGCCTTTGGCGGCCGCAGGCTTTTGGATACCTTCTGGAAAGCAGGCATTGCTTCCCTGGTAATGGGAGTGATAGTCTACCTGGTAGAGCCTTTTCTCCAAGCCGATGCTTTTCTTTTGCAGGCCCTGGAACTGGGTGTAATTATTACCGTGGGGGCAGCAATTTATTTTGTCATGGCTTATTTGTTGAAAATAAAAGAACTTGAGGCAGCCATGGAGCTTTTGCGCCGCTATTTTAACCGTTAAGGAGCAAAAAAAAAGCCACCAAAGGTGGTGGCTAAAAACAGGGAGACAGAAGCATCACCGGTGAAACCGGTGTGGTCAGCGAATTTTTTTCCGCCGGAATCTTGTCCCTAGACCTGCGGTGGCAAAGAGAATAAAAGTCAGGAAAAAAAGACGCGAGCGTAAGATGTTGACACATAAAGTCAGCATGGTGCCGGTGGCATAGACCACACGGCCCACCACCGCCTGATGGGGAACTAAATTTTTATCCGGCTTTTGATTGGCATCACCTTGTGTACGGTAGTAAAATTGCCCGTCATAATAGAGATCGGTGATGCGGTGGGTTATATAGTCCCTTTCCTCTTGGAAAGTTATAATCTCACCGGGTGTATAAACCGCCTGGGGACGGGTATCAACAACGATGATGCAGCCGGTCTGCAGCGCCGGCTCCATACTGCCGGAGATTACGGTAAAAAGGCGATATTGGTGAAAAAGCTTATGCAGCGCCGCCGCTCCCCAAAACAAAAGAAAAAGCCATGATACCAGCAGCAAAAGGAGAAAGATTTTTTTGCGCATAGGCGGCATTCCTCGCCTTTTACAAGCTCCAGAGGAAAAGAGTTTGCTGGTATTTACCTAAAAAAGCAAAGAAATTTACCCAAGTTAAATAGCAGATAATTAAACCGCTTACGCAGGCAACGCTGAGCAGGCACCAAGGAAGAGCGCGGCTTAAATTTAATTTTTGTTTAGGGATTTTTTGTGGGGGCATATTATCCCTCTCTTTCAAAGCCATTGTACCGTTATTTTTATGCGAAGTCCCAAGAATTATGCATCTTCTGCCAGGACAGAAAGGGGAAGGAAGAGACAAAAAAACTGCCCTGCAGGCAGTTTTTTACAGTTAGTGAAAATTCTTTTAGGCAGGCAGGCTAAAAACTTGTGGGTTGATGGCGGAATTTTTGGTAAAAAATTAAAAACGTAGAGCCCACAACGACCTTCGCGCCGGCTGGATGACATCCTGTCCTTATTGTACAAGTAGTTCCTGCACAAATTAACAGAACACCAGCCAACCTTTGCCCGACAGGCACACATCCTTACTCTGTTTGCTTGCAAAGCAAGCAAGTTTTTCAGCACATGTGTCCGTCTTCGCTCGACCTGCAAACATCCCGTAGAACATCGGCAGATCTTCCCGCCGGCCTGCACCGAGCCCAACCTGACCCGGTACAGACCTTTGGCCGACCTTTACAGAACCGTTAAGCCCTGTAAAGATCTTGGCTCGGCCGTTGTGAACCCTACATGGCTAGTATTACCCAAAAGCTTAAATACTATACTGGCAATTTGGAAAATAAACGTAAAAGGAGCTTGACTTAGCGGCAATAATCTGATAATTTAGAATAAAAAGAATAATCGATAAATGGCGGCATCCCCTTTCTCTGCCTCTTACCTCCCCGAAAGAGAGTTGCAAGACGGGGTAGCCGCATAAAAATATTGCACCAAGATCCTCCTCAAGCGCAAGAAAGCCGGGAAATCCTCTGTAGATTTTCCGGCTTTCTTGTTGTTTAATTTGGCAGCCAGCAATTTTCTATATAAACCGGTTCCAGCTGCTTTGCTTGTAAAGCGTGATTTACCGTTTCAAAGAGAAGGTCAAGGCGGGACAGGTAGATTTGTTTGCCGCCATACTTTGCCGGGCCAAAGGGTACAAAAAAGATGCTTTTTAAACTCATGATTTGTTGAATGTTTTGCAAAAGATTTTCCGAGTTGCCGTTGGCCACCAAGGCCAGCACAAGCGGTTTACCACTTTGCAGGTATTTCACAGGTTTCGCCAGAGAAACAGAAGTGGAGCGGGCATTCACCAGTTTGGCCAAAAAGTTTCCGGGACACGGAGCAATGACCATAATATCAAAATTTGTGTCATCGGCGGGGTCTTCTGCCTCTTCTGCCAGGGCTGTGGTCATCATTTCCTGGCCGGTAATCTGTTCGATGATTTCTTTTGTCCGTAAAAATTCCTCATTATATTCGGGATGATCCGAAGTAGCTAAAAATAAAGGATAAATTTTTGCTCCGGCGGCAGCCAATTTACGAATTTCGTCCAGAATTGCCGGCATGGAAAAATGACCTTCCGGTAAAGCAAAGCCAATATGTTTTCCTTGTAGGCTCATAAAATTTCCCCCTTTATTTGCAGTAATATATATGCAGATAAAGGGGGGATAGTGCCTGTCCGCAGTCGCTTACAAATTAAGGATATTTTCCAGTCCGTAAATTACGCCTTCGCGTTGCATAATTGCTTTAATGCCTAAAAGCACTCCCGGCATAAAAGAGGTGCGGTCGATGCTGTCGTGGCGAATGGTTAAAGTTTGCCCGATGCCGCCGAAAATGACTTCCTGGTGGGCCACTAATCCAGGCAGGCGGACGCTATGGATATGGATGTTTTCCAGATTGCCGCCCCGGGCGCCGGGCAATTTTTCCAATTCCTCCACCTGGCTTTTACCGATTTTGGCCCGCGATTTCGCAATCATTTCCGCCGTTTTCAGGGCGGTGCCGGAAGGGGCATCAATTTTTTGGTCATGATGCAGTTCAATGATTTCCACATGGGGCAGATATTGGGCGGCGCGGGCGGCAAAAAGCATCATCAGTACGGCACCGATGGCAAAATTGGGTGCAATGAGGACACTGGTGCCATATTGTTGCGACCATTGGCGAATAGTTTCCAGGTCTGCCTCGGTAATACCTGTTGTTCCCACTACCGGCCGCACTTTTAGTTTTAGGGCCGTTTCAATATTTTGCATCACGGCAAAGGGGGTGGTAAAGTCCACCAGCACATCGGGCTGGGACTGTTTGAGAGCAGCGGCCAGATCATTTTGCACCGGAATTTGCAGCTCGCCAAGTCCCACATGCGTGCCGAGCTCACTGCCGTCTCCTTTAATGTCAATGGCGGCCACAAGTTTTAAGTCCGGATCGCCGGAAACGGCGCGGACGACAGTTTTTCCCATATTGCCAAGAGCGCCGTTGACGGCAACTTTTATCGTCATATGTATCATTCCTCCCTGGCATGCTAGACCGATTATATTTGCATTGTCTTATATCGACTGTGCAATGTCAAGTATGGAGTCGAATTAGATGGCAAAGGAGCGGGTAAGCTATAACAGATTATTTTTCTTATCTCCAAGATTTTTGTTTTTAACAAACGAGGAGGCTGCAAAAAATGACGATAAAAGTTGGCATCAACGGTTTCGGACGCATTGGCCGTATCACTTTTCGCGCCTTACAGCGCCATGAGCAGCTGCAGGTGGTGGCCATAAACGATTTAACTGACAATAGTACTTTGGCACATTTATTAAAATATGATTCTCTTTATGGACGTTATTCCCAGGAAGTGGAGATAAAAGGTGAAAAGCTGGTGGTGGGCGGCCGGGAAATTCAAACCTTTGCCGAAGCGCACCCGGAAGAAATACCCTGGGGAGAGCTTGGGGTGGAGATTGTCATTGAAGCCACCGGTAAGTTTCGTACCCATGAGAAAGCGTCCCTGCATTTGCAGGGGGGTGCTAAAAAAGTTATTGTCACTACTCCCGTCAATGATGCCGATATCATTATTGTTCTAGGTGTCAACGAAAAGCTGTATGACCCGGACAAACACCGGATTATTTCCAATGCTTCCTGCACCACTAACGCCTTGGCTCCCATTGTGAAAGTGCTGCATGAAAATTTCGGCATTAAAAAAGCCCTCATGAATACTACTCATTCCTATACCAATGACCAAAAGCTTTTGGATTTGCCCCATCCGGACCTGCGGCGGGCCCGGGCGGCGCAAGTCTCCATGATTCCCACCACCACGGGAGCCGCCAAAATGGTGGGTAAAATTATGCCTGAACTGGAGGGGAAAATTGACGGTTTCGCCGTGCGTGTGCCGACGCCTACAGTGTCCTTGGTGGATTTGGTGGCGGAAGTGGAAAAGCCGGTAACGGCGCAGGCAGTTAACAGTGCTTTGCAAAAAGCTACAGAAAGTGAAGAGCTGCGGGGGATTCTTGGGTACAGCGAGGAGCCTTTAGTATCCGTGGATTATAAAGGAGTTTCTTTTTCCAGTACGGTAGACAGTTTATTAACGCAAGTTTTGGACGATAATTTGGTCCGTGTGGTGGCCTGGTACGACAATGAATGGGGTTATTCGCACCGTGTGGCCGATTTGGCAGCATATATAGCCAGAGCTAAGAGCCGGTAGCGGCAGGAATAAAGGTCCCGTTACAAGAATATACTACCTATTTAGGTGGAAGAGTTTGGCTTACGAGGAGGGTTTTAATGGCGGAGATTTCTTTTGGGACCGACGGGTGGCGGTCAGTGATTGCCGAAGATTTTACTTTTGCCAATGTACGCTGTGTGGCGCAAGCCATTGCACAGCACTTACAGGCGCAAAATTTGACGGAACGGGGAATTGTCATCGGGTATGATACGCGTTTTTTAGCAGAAAATTTTGCCACGGCGGTGGCGGAAGTAATGGCCGGCAACGGCATTAAAAGTTTCCTTTGTAAAAAGTTTACCCCTACGCCGGCTGTTGCCCATGCCGTTACTGTTTTAAAAACCGGTGGCGCCATAATGCTGACCGCCAGCCATAATCCGGCTGAATATTCCGGCATAAAATTTATACCTGCCTACGCCGGGCCGGCATTGCCGGAAGATATAGATCCCATTGTGGCTTATTTAGCAGAAGTGCTAAAAACAGGTGCCGTAAAGAGAATGAGTCTGGAAAAGGCAAAAGAAGGCGGCCTTGTGGAAACCATTGAGCCGCTGCCTGCTTACATGGAGCATATAGAAAAATTAATTGATTTTGCCGCCATTAAGCAAGCAGGTCTGAAAGTTGTGGTTGATCCCATGTATGGAGCGGGGATGGGGTATCTGGAGACAATTTTAGGCAAGCACGGCTGTCAAGTTCAGGCCATTCATAATTGGCGGGACCCGCTTTTTGGCGGTTCTTTGCCGGAGCCGACAAGGCAGCATTTAAATGCTCTCAAGGCAGAAGTGAAAAAAAGCGGGGCAGATCTTGGTGTTGCCTTTGACGGTGATGCCGACCGTTTAGGCGTAGTGGACCCCCAGGGGCGTTTTTTCAGTCCCAATGAAATTCTTGTTTTATTTTTAGAGTATTTAGTTAGCACCCGCGGTGCCAAAGGGGCGGTGGCCCGCACTGTAGCCACCACGCATATGTTGGACCGCATTGCTGCATACTATGGTTTTGCAGTCATCGAGACACCGGTTGGTTTTAAATATATTGGGCAGGCTTTACGGGAACAAGGTGCTTTTTTAGGCGGGGAGGAAAGCGGCGGCGTCAGCATCCGCGAGCATATCCCTGAAAAGGACGGGATTTTTGCAGCCCTTTTATTTATTGAAATGCTGGCGAAAACCCAGCAAACTGCTGCCCAGTTGCTGGATGATCTGAACCGGCGTTTTGGCCCTGTCTACAGTGAACGGCTGGATGTGCGCACCACAGTAGAAAAAAAGCATGAGATAGTAGCAAGGGTTAAGGCATGGGAACCGCAAAGCCTGGCCGGTATTCCGGTGAAGGAATCTAATCGTGTAGATGGGTTAAAAGTAGTGTTAGCAAACGGCAGCTGGTGTTTGGTGCGCCCCTCCGGGACAGAGCCTGTATTTCGCATTTATGTGGAAGCAGCCAGCGAGGCGGAAAAAAAGAAAATCCAGCAGGAGGTGAAAACTGCCTTATGTGTGCCACTTTAAGTAAAACAATTGATCTGGCTCAAACCAGTGGTTTGCCCCTGTCTGCCGACCATAAGGGGCGGTTAATTTTCGGTGAAGGTTTAGCGGCTGTTACTCCTGCTGTCCGCAGGCTGGCAGAGATGCAAGAGGTACTTTTGGATGCGGGGGCAGACGGACCGGATGAACTTTATTATATGTACCGCGGTGTTTGCCGGGTGCAGGATCAGGAGCTTATTGCCAAACACGGACTGCGCTATGATGTAACGGTCATCCGGCCGGGCCAAATCGGCAGGGAATATATGAAAACAGCCGGCCACTACCATCCATACAAGCCAAACACGGAGTTTACTTACCCTGAAGTTTATGAAGTTTTAGCCGGCAAAGCCCATTATCTTTTGCAGACGGAACCTGATGAAGACGGCGTGGACGCCATCTTAATCGAAGCGGTGGCCGGTGATAAAGTTTTAATCCCGCCCGGGTATGGCCATATTACCATTAATCCCGGCCAGGAATATTTAATTATGAGCAATTGGGTGGCTGCCGATTTCAGCTCTGTTTATGGCCCCATTAAGGAACTGGGGGGCGGGGCCTTTTTTGAAGTGGCTACAGACGGTGAAGATGAAGAGTTTGTGGTAAATCCAAATTACCGGCCCACGCCGCGCCTGTCCCTGCAGCCGGTGAAAAATTGTCCTGAATTTGGCCTTGTAAGCGGTAAACCGATGTACCAAGCCTTTCTGGCCAACCCTGCACAATTTACCTTCCTTACCCATCCGGAGAAGTTTTTTTAAAAAAAAGCGGCTCGCTTTGACAGCAAGCCGTTTTTTAGTGTTTGTCAATAATTTGCAGTTTACGGGAACGGATGCGACCGCCTTCAGCTTTGTTCATGCGGATTTCCAGGACACCGTGCCTGTATTCTGCCGTAGCCTCGTCCGGTTTAACTTCAACCGGCAGCGGAATAGTGCGGGAAAAGCGGCCGTACCTGCGCTCAATCATGCGGTAGCCTTGTTCGTCCCGGTCCGCACCGCGTTTAATTTCACCGCTAATGGTAATTTGCGTTTCATCCACGGTAACATCCAATTCTTGCGGATCAACTCCGGGAATTTCGGCACTAACGATAATTTCTTTTTCCGTTTCATGAATATCTACAGACGGCCCGGGCATACGGTGAAAAGGTTGGCCACGCATGGGTAATAGGGGACTGTCCGGAAAAAGATGCGCCATTTCGTCCCGCAGCCGGGCAAATTCACTAAAAGGATTCCAGCTTAAGTGATGTGGCATCAACATCCCCCCAATTTTTTTGCTTTCGTTATTATTTTGTCAATTACATAAAGCATTATGCGAACCTGTCATGGCAATTTTAAGTAATTTTTTATAAAAAAGCACAAGCAAAACACCAACCGGAAACGGCTGGTGTTTTAAGCGCAATTATGCTTTTTTCGCTTTGACAAATCTTGCTTCAACGTCTTCCCAGTTGACAATGTTCCACCAAGCTTCTACCCAGGCAGCTCTTTTATTTTGGTACTTGAGGTAGTAGGCATGCTCCCAAACATCACACACAAGTAGCGGCACAACTCCCCAAATCGTTAAATCTTGATGTTTTTCCGCCGTCATAATTTCCAGTTTGTTGGCATACGGGTTCCAGACCAAAAGGCCCCATCCGGATCCTTCCACTGCCACCGTTGCTGCCGTGAAATGCTTTTTAAAGGCTTCAAAACTGCCAAAATCTTTTTCTATTTGTTGTGCAATTGTTCCTTTAGGTGTGCCGCCGCCATTAGGACTCATATTTTCCCAAAAGATACTATGTAGAATATGACCTGCGCCATGAAATGCCAGTTCTCTTTCCCAGTGCTTAATGAGGGTGTAATCTCCTGCAGCCCGTGCTTCTGCCAGTTTAGCCACCGCATTATTGAGTCCGTCTACATATCCTTTATGATGCAAATCGTGATGAATTCTTACCGTTTCTGCGTCATAATGGGGCTCAAGGGCGTCATAAGCATAGGGTAATTCCGGCAAAGTGTAAGTCATATAGACACGCTCCTTTTACATTTTTTCTCTTTATTTTTTAGTATAACATTTGGCACGGAAAAATAGTTAACAAAGAATTTAAAGTGAAAAACCTTTATACAAAAAAAACGGCACAATTTTTGTGCCGTTAAAAAAGGAGTTGTTATGATGTTAGAACAAACACTAGCTTACATTATAAACAAAAAATTTGCAAAAAGCAATACCTTTTTGTCATTAATTGCATAAGGTGCTTTCTTTTCCGTATGTGCTTCCTGTTTATCTTTGCCATTGTAAATTTTCTGCTATTTTTATCAGTTCAGCTTTAGGTAAATCAATTCCGTTCACAATAAAAATTTTACCCTCGTATTTAAAAACAAGTGTTATGATGTTTTCCTTTTCGTAGCAATCAGCTTTTTGCCCATTTAAAATTAAAGATTCATGTTTAGCGTCTTCTGTATCGATGCCGGCCATGCTGTCTTTTCCTAATTGCCTAATAAATATTTTTCGATGGTTTTCATCTTTATAAGCAGCTAAATAGTAATCACCATGAATCTCCATTACTTCATTGGTAAAACCTTCAGGAATGTATGTTGGTAAAGCAAGATTTAAGCTGTGTTCATTGGGAATAACTGTAATCTTTGTATGGTCTTCAAAATGTTCTAGAACATAGTTCAAAAAAGTGGCACGAAACGCTTCCACACTCATGATAGTAGCATAAAAAATGAGGATGAACAAAAAAGCTGCTGCAACAATTTTAGGTGCAAGTTTACGCCATCGCTTTAATTGTTCTTGACGTTTAACTTGTTTAAATAGTTTTTGCATCTTTTTTTTCAAAGGGGGCAGAGAAAGTATAACGTGTGGAAAGTTCCTGGTTAGTGGGATATTGCTTGTTAATTTTATTAACATGGTTTTCCAGGGCTTGCTTAATCATCTCATCAAGAATTTTATTTTTTAGTTTTTCGTCTGTACTCATATTTTTTATCCCCTTTGCTCAATTGGGAAACTAAAATTTTTCTTGCCCGGTGCAGCCGCACATAAACATTATTTTCTGTAATGGATAACATTTCTGCTATTTTTTCCACCGGCAAATCATGAAGATATCTTAATTTAAGAACGGTCGCATATCTGGGATTCATAGTATCAATTGTTTCTTCCAGAATTCTTAAACTGTCTTTACTTGCGATTTTCTCCAAGGGGGGAAGTGAAGTATCTGCTGTCTCTATGATTTTATCATCAAGAAAGTATAATTTTTTTTGTTTATTATAAATATCAATGGCAACATTCTTTACTATGGTAACCAAGAAACTTTTAGTTTTTTTACATTTTATCTCTAAAATTTCAAAATCATATTTTGCCAATTTCAAAAAAGCCGCATGTACAGCATCTTCTGCCAGACTTTGATCCTGCAAAATTTTATAAGCGACGTGCAGCATTAAATAAGAATATTCATGATATAACTGTACCAAAATGATGCTTTTATCTTTCATGAAAATTTCCCCCAGATTGCTGTTTTGGGAAGGAGGTGGAAAATTGCCATATTTTTATAATGTATCGCTTCTTTAGCTCTAGAATAACATGAAAATTGAGAGTAAAATGTAATAATGTGTCGAAAATATTTTAAATTTGTTTTACAGATTTTTGAAAGCAGTAAAAAATTTTCCAGGTTTTTGTAGTGCGGATAAGGTTGATTTTGCAAAAGAAAAAGACAGTACCTTGACTGTCCGGTCATCAACCTTCCACTTGTCCGTTTCGCTTTGCCGGATTAAGATCCAATTGAACGGTTGTTTTCTTTGCCGTTTATTCCAGTTGGTCAATTAATAATTTTGCAATTTCAAGATATTTGTTTTCTGTCAGCTGCTCAGTGATTTTGCCGTAAAGGCAATAATTAATTTTCCCGTCATGCCATATCAGTGTAATTACGTCGCTACCATTCGGTATTAATATTTGCACTTCAAGATTGTTAATCTGCACTACTTCGGATCTTTCCTCTCTGTGCTTCCCTAAAGTGAATTGTTCAGTTGATACTAATGTTTCGAAAAATACCGGGAAAGAAGCTTGCCCATCATCATAGCTCCAGCTTTGCATCACGGACAGATGGGAATCTTCCTTTAAAGGATTCTGTTTGATAATAAAAATATAAAAATTATCGTTAAATCCCGGCGGCAAGTTATTTATAATTGTTGGGACTTTATATCCCGCTATAATTTCTGCTTCTTCAATTGATTGGGCATAATAACCTTTTTCATTAAGTGCTTTATTAACCTCACCCCAATCAATTATTATTTCTGCGTCTTTAGCGTTTTCAGTGCAGGCTTTGAAAAGAAAAGTCAGAAGACAGATTAAGATCATGGCAGTAATATTTCTCTGTCGTCTTTTTAACCCCATAGATCCAATCCCCCTCTTTTTGAGCTATTTTAGATTTTAACCTTGTCGGGAAAGCAATAGTTTTTATGGTTCTAAATGTAAAAGCAAGCACTAGATTTTTTATCTATAGAAGGAGCCCCCTTTTCCGGTTCTATAAATATAACCGGAAAATATAACCGGAGAAGGAGGCTTTTTGGTACACTTTGTGTCATCTTTTAAAAAAATTTTTATCAGTTCCTCCAGGGAGAAAGC
>ERZ773359.3110-NODE-3110-length-19668-cov-6.170550_pt1 | contig 19668 bp, 24 predicted proteins | sample MGYA00374955_ERZ773359 | MGnify/ENA primary metagenome ERZ773359 (study PRJEB29098, sample SAMN04486028) | biogas fermenter metagenome | study: EMG produced TPA metagenomics assembly of the Biogas fermentation microbial communities from Germany - Plant 4 DNA1...
CGATCTATACTGTTTTTTCAATAATGCTTTTATCAATAAGGCCTTTGCTGCTGCCGTGAAGAATGGCAGTTTGAGTCAATGCGGGAAGAGTCTTATGGAGGCTTTGGACACAAATATCGGCACCCTGTGTTATTGCCGGTTTTGGAAAATCATCATGGAAACGGAAATGGGCCCCATGGGCTTCGTCAACCAAAAGGGGTATCTTGTTAGCTTTTGCAAGTTTTGATATATTGCTTAATTGTGTTGCTGTTCCATAATATCCGGGTCTGGTTATTAAAATGGCCTGTGCATCAGGATTTTCCTTTAAGACTTTTTCCAGGCTGTCGGCAGTTACCCCAAGAGGTATTTGATGTTCTTCGTCTACCTCAGGCAATACAAAGACGGGTTTGCCGTTTATCTGGGCTAATGCATTCAATGCTGAAATGTGACAATCGCGGCCGAGAATAAGCTTTCCCTCCGGTTTGACCGCTGCCTGGATCATTGCATGGATACCGGAGGTTGAGCCGTTAACCAAGAATAATGAATAATCAGCGCCAAAACATGAAGCTGCACGGTCCTGCGCTTCTTTAAGTACTCCCCGTGGCTCGTGCAGACAATCGGATCCCGGTATCTCGGTAATATCCAGACTGCCTGCAGGCTTCAGTTCTTCATATAAACCTCTGCCAAGAATATGCCCGGGCATGTGAAAAGGTAAAGGACCTTTCTCATAATATTCTTTTAACATTTTATAAACCGGAGTATTATTTACAGGTTCCATATCAGTTTACAAGTATCTGGGTCAGGATTTCATTGTATTTAACCTTATAGTCCCCTAAATCAACGTACACTTCGCTTTTCTTCAAAATTTCATCGTCAGGCCAGTAAGCGGGTAAATCGAATACCTCGGGATACTCCTCCAGCATACGGCGAATCACCTCTGTATTGGGGGACGAATAACCCATGGCTTCAGAATTTCTGAACGCAACATCGGGATCAAGCATGAAATTTATGAACATCTCGGCTTCTTTCTTATGCTTACTGTTTGCCGGGATAGCCATGCAATCGTACCAGACATTGGTTCCCTCTTTAGGAACACCGTAAGCAATGTTTTCAAAGCCTTCCCAGTAAAGATCCATTGCATCTCCGGAATAGGTGAGCCCCATCGCAGCGTCGCCGTTGGCAATAAGATCCCTTATTTCGTCTCCATAATAGCCGTTGACAAGCGGCTTTTGCTCCAAAAGAAGTGCCTTGGCTTCTTCCAGTTCATTATCATTTGTGCTGTTCATTGAATAACCCAGCTTTTTAAGGGCAGCTCCCAGGGCGTCCCGTACATCCTTTTTCATAAGGATCTGGCCCTTATATTTAGGATTCCACAGGATGTCCCAGCTGTCTACCGGATCATCTACCATATCAGTGTTGTAAAGTATTCCAATGGTGCCCCAGAAATAAGGTACCGAGTATTTGTTTTCAGGATCATATCCTGTGTTTTTAAACTTTTCATCAATATATTTGTAATTTGGAATATTATTGAAATCTAATTCCAGCAGCATGCCTTTCTTTATCATTTCCGATATGGCATAATCAGACGGGAATATCACGTCATAGCTGCTTCCGCCGGCTTCCAGCTTGGCAAGCAGTTCTTCATTTGTCGCATAAGTCTTATAATTTACCCTTATTCCGGTTTGTTTTTCAAATTCGTCTATTAACGATTCATCCATGTATTCTCCCCAGTTGAAAACATTAATGGTAACACCGGAACCGCATCCGGCAAGGGGTACGATTGATACAATGATCATGGTAAGTACTGCGAATAATAATACATACTTTTTCATATTATGATATCTTCTCCTTTATCTTTTTTCTTGTTTATAATTATCATCAGGACCAGCACTACAACAAACATCAATGTACTCAAAGCATTAATGGTGGGCTTAACTCCCCTCTTTGCCATTGAGTAAATCAGTATGGACAAATTTGTTGCCGATGTGCCGGCCGTAAAAAAGCTTATGACAAAATCATCTATTGATAAGGTAAAGGCTATCAAAGCGCCGCTTATAATTCCTGGCATGATCTCGGGAATAATAACCTTTCTCATGGCATATGCCGGAGTCGCTCCCAAATCCAGCGCTGCTTCAGCCGTATGTTTGTTCATCTGCCTTATCTTTGGCAGCACCGCCAGGATTACATAGGGTATGCTGAAGACAATATGCGATATGAGCATCGTTACAAATCCCAGCTCGATTCGCAGGGAAATAAACAGTGTCATCAGGGCAACACCTGTCACGATATCGGGGTTCAACACAGGAAGGTTGTTGATATTAAGCACTATAGTCCGCCCCAATTTTGACATGTTGCTTATGCCAAGCGCTGCAATAGTACCTACAATGGTAGATACCACCGTGGATATCACTGCGATAAGTATTGTAAAATAAAGCGCTTCACGAATCTGCCTGTCTTTAAAAAGGTCAATGTACCAGTCTAATGTAAATCCGCCCCATTGACCGCGCGATTTTGATTTGTTAAACGAGAACACGATCAACACAATTATAGGAGCATAGAGGAACAGGAAAACTACGCTCATGTATATTCTTTTTATTGCCTTCAGCATCAGATTTTCCTCCTCTCTTCCTCGGCTTCGCTTTTATCTATACGTGACATAACTGCCATTGAAATCAATATCATAACCATCAGGATTATTGACAGCGAAGAGCCGAAATGCCAATCCCGGGATGACAGGAACTGCTGCTCTATTAAATCGCCTATCAATGGAGCTTTCCCGCCTCCTAAAAGTCCTGATATAACAAATGTACTTACTGCAGGCAAAAATACCATCGTAATGCCCGATACGATTCCCGGTACGCTCAAAGGCAGAATTATTCTCATGAATGTAATGACATTGTTTCCTCCGAGATCATGGGCAGCCTCAATCACATGCTTGTCAATCTTGCTCAAAACGGTATATATGGGCAAAATCATAAACGGAAGAAAATTATATACCATACCAAGGAGCACCGCACCCTTGCCCGGCATTATTTCAAGTTTGGGCAAGCCAAGCCACAATAGCACTCTGTTTACTAATCCGTTGGGGGATAGCAGAGACATCCAGGCATATGTCCTGAGCAAAAAATTCATCCAAATAGGCACTATGAACAACGTCAGCAACAGATTTCTATATTTTGCATCTGTATTTGCTATCATCATGGCCACCGGATATCCGATAATCAAACATATAAAGGTTGAAATACCGGCCAGGACGAAAGAGTTTCCTATAACCTTTAAATAGATAGGTTCAAGTACTTTCTTATAGCCGTTGAGAGAGAATCTTAAATCTTTTAAATTATGGATATCTCCCTCGGTAAAACTATAAAACAGGATCAGAAACAACGGCACAACTATAAATATAACCATCCATACAGTATAGGGATATGCTATTCTTCCTCTTCCTCTTCGCTGCATGGCGTACTCCCCCTTTTCATAACTTGAATATCGGCAGGCTGGACATTCATACCTACAATGCTTCCTTCCGGGAACATTTTTGTACGCTGTACAAGGTATTCACGGGTGTCAGATTCTATAATCATCTCATAGTGGACACCTTTGAACACGACAGACGTAACCCTTCCTTTGATCATGCCTTCTTCAGGATCAACTACTATACGGATATCCTCCGGCCTGATAACGATGTCAACAGGTTCATTCGGCGCAAACCCTTTATCGACACAGTCGAAGACCATGCCATCGAACGAAACCTTGTAATCCTCCAGCATTACGCCTTCTATTATATTGCTCTCGCCGATAAAACCGGCAACAAACCTGTTTATAGGCTCATTATATATATCTTCGGGAGTACCTACCTGCTGAATGACTCCTTTGTTCATTACTACAACAGTATCCGACATAGTAAGAGCTTCTTCCTGGTCATGGGTAACATAAATAAACGTGATTCCCAAACTTCTCTGCATATCAAGAAGCTCTATCTGCATCTCTTTTCTGAGTTTTAAGTCAAGGGCCCCCAGGGGTTCATCCAAAAGAAGCACTTTTGGTTCATTTACCAAAGCCCTTGCTATAGCGACACGTTGCTGCTGTCCGCCGCTCAGGGAATCCACGTTGCGCTTTTCGAAGCCTTCAAGGTCGACCATTTTCAGCATCTTTTTTACTCTTCTGTCAATTTCGCTGTTTGGGACTTTTTTTACTCGAAGACCAAAAGCTACATTTTCATAGACATTCATATGGGTAAACAAGGCATATCTCTGAAATACCGTATTCACGTTTCTTTTATACGCAGGAACATTGTTTAAAAGCTTTCCTTCAAAAAGAATTTCTCCCTCGTCAGGATCTTCAAATCCGCCTATCATGCGCAGAGTAGTCGTTTTTCCGCATCCGCTGGGTCCCAGAAGCGTAACAAATTCGTTTTCTCTAATTGTCAAATTAATGCCGTCTACGGCGGTCATATCATTATATCTTTTTGTTAGATTTCTCAATTCAATAAGAGTTTTGCTCATTTTAATCGTCCCCTGTCTAAAAGCTTGGTGGTGTTGATATCCATAGTACTCTGGCAACTGTTTTCCCGGTGTTTTTCATCACATGGTTTTTATTGGGTTTAAACATGAAGCAATCGCCTTTTTTAAGACGGAATCGCTCTTTCCCAAGATATAGGTATAAGCTCCCGTTGAGGACCATGCCAAACTCTTCTCCCTGGTGCGGCTGATCCTCTTCAAACGAGCAGTTTGGTCTGATCTCTACTATTATGGGTTCCATCATCCGTTTTTTTGCATTGGGAACTATCCAGTTTATGGCATAGCTTTGATCCGCCGCCTCTTTCACAAAATAGTTCGAATTAGTGAAAACAACCTGCTCATCTATTGCCTCTTCACCAAAAAACTGCTGTAGATTTGTTCCGAGGCATTCCAAAATATCCTGCAAAGTTGCAATCGAAGGTGATGTAAGATCTCTTTCCAACTGTGAAATATAACCTTTTGTAAGCTCACAGCGGTCGGCAATCTCTTCCTGGGTCATACCGCTCTCCAATCTGAGCCTTTTCAGCTTATTACCGATCTGCATCAAATACCTCCCAAACGTAAAAAAAGTAACCAGTGTAATAAAATGTAACTACATCTATATAACATATTCCTGGCACAAAAAAAGTTTAATATAATTAAACAAAAATGAAATCTTACATTACATTTTGTTTAATCCTACTAAACAACATTAGATATTATTGCATTAATATATCTAAATGTCAATGAGAATTTGAAAAATTTTATCTTGTTAAATAGATTTGAACTTAATATAGAAAATAAGGTCTTTAAACGGTTAAATACCCGGCAAATTAAATAAAGGAACCGGTTTTTGCCGGTTCCTTAACTTATTGACATCAAATATATTAGTTTATTATCTTAGTTTATTTTTCCAAACTTAGATATCGGCGAAATCCTGAAAATTGCCTTTCCTTCGACCCAGGATTCTTTTATTACTCCGAAGTCTCTGCTGTCGGCACTATGCCCCCTGTTATCTCCCATTACGAACAACTCGCCCTCTTTCACCGTAACTTTCGGCAGGCTGCGGTTCAATACAATTTTCTCATATGGATCTATACGGGCATAAGGTTCATGCTGTTCTACGCCGTTAACATACAGGACATTGTCTACGATTTCTATCGTATCCCCTGGAACGCCAATAACTCTCTTAATAAGCCTGTTTCTTCTGAAATCTTTATTTAACTTTTTGCTGATATCGCTGATATAGATGGAAGCTCTTCCAAAAAAACCGTTTACGGGTTCATCCCTTAAAAATATTATTATATCCCCTCTCCTGGGTTCATTGAAAGTATATACCAGTTTGTTCATAATCAGCTTATCGCCGGGTTCCAGAGTATCCATCATTGATTGCATGTTGACCTCTGTGAGGGCAAATAACTCGCTTTGAACAAATGAAGCAATAACAAAAGCAACAACAATCAATATGATCCATTCAGAAATCTCTCTGACAATGCTTTTCCCTTTATCTGTCAAAATAGTTACATCTCCTTTTTTACAGGGACACCTTCAGTATCCCTTCTATCTCGTTTATTTTAGCCGATATTTCAGTTAAATCCAAGTTCATATTTCCTTCAAACTGAAATATAATTCTTTGTCTGGTGGATTTAGGAATATCATATATGTCAAGGCTCTTAATTTCAATATTTAGCTCCTTAAACAGGCTGCTTAATGGGTAAAGAACCTGTCTATCCTTTTCTACCTCAACTTCAATCGTTTTATAAATGTTATGTTTTGTAAGTTTTACTTCAAGGTTTTTAAGATACATAAGTATGGTCCAAATCAAAATAGTAACCAGTATCGCACCGGTATAAAAGCCGATGCCGCATGCCAGGCCAACACATGCTACTGTCCAAATACTGGCTGCTGTAGTAATGCCTCTGACCGAAAGCCCGTGCCGTATTATGGTACCTGCTCCTAAAAATCCTATTCCGCTTATAACCTGGCCGCCAATACGAGTCGGGTCTATATTCACCTTGCCTGAGTATGCAACTATTGCAAACTCAGCAATCAGCATTACAAGGCATGACCCCAGGCAAACAAGGATATGGGTCCTGAAACCTGCCGGCCTGTGCCTGGATTGCTCGCGTTCAAAACCGATTATTCCGCCTAATACACATGATAAGAGAATACGCGCCAGGACAGTTAATAAAAATTGCGGATCAAACTGGAAAAGAAACCAATCCATAAAGGCATCCCCTTACTTCATACTTTTTCATCCCTGTTTCTTATGAGCATCAAACTGTGATTGCGGGTATCTATCGTGTTTTTATGCAAAAGCGCGCCTTTTTTTAATACGAATTTTATAGTGCTTTCAGAGCAATAAACAATACATTTTTCTAAGTCCTCGAAAGCCGTTTTTCGCATAATTTCAACGCCTTCAAAGGCTCTTAGGGGTTCTATGTAATCGGCCACATAAATGATTTTTTCCAACAGATTCATACCTGACTTTCCTGTGGTGTGCCATCTGATAGCGCCCAGCACTTCTTCATCAGTTACTCCGTACACTTCTTCAGCAAGTTGTTTTCCTATTATACCATGAAGCAGCTTTGGCTGGAGAATTTCGATCTCATCTGCTTCATAACCGATTTTTCTTACATACTTAATTGCTTCTTCACCTTTAAAGTTCTTGCCGCAATCATGGAGAATACCCGCAAGCCTTGCTTTATTGACATTTGCTCCATAATATTCTGCAAGAGTCACAGCCGTCTCCATAACGTTCAGCGAATGTTTGAATCTGTATGGATCCAGTTCTTTCTTCAATATATTTATAATGGCATCGATATCCATCTATCAGTCCCCCGGTCTTAAGCATTTTTGTAGAGTCCGTTTTCATAAATATATTTTTCGACCTCGGGCGGTACCATATATTTGATTGACAGTCCCATCCCGACTCTTTTTCTTATTTCAGTAGAAGAATAGTCCATAGCTTTGCCCGAATATTTCTTTATATTCGCGCCTGCTTCATCCCTGAATTTATTTATATAGCTGTTTAAAATATCTTCTGCGGTATCAGGTCTTGATGCCACGATAATTACCGCCAGCTTAAAAATTTCACGGTAGTCTTTCCAGGTTTCAAACCGAACCAAAGAATCGGCGCCGACTATAAGTGATATTTCCTTGTTATTCTCTTGTTCCTTAATAACTCTTAACGTATCAACCGTGTATGATGATCCTTCCCTCATCAATTCGATTTCACTGGCAGTAAAAAAGGGATTGTCGCCGATGGCAAGCTCTACCATACGCAATCTGTCATGCGCCCCGATAATCTTGCTATTGTCCTTATGAGGTGGAATTTTAGCAGGGATAAATATTATTTTGTCAAGACAGAATTCTTCCCGTATTCCTTCGCATATAAGCAAATGTCCGTAATGTATTGGATTAAATGTTCCTCCCATGATACCCAGCACAATAACACCTCAAGTTAATACCAGCTCTTTGCATATATTCTTGATCCAAAAGGAACCAATGAAAGTTTAGCCAGCTTAAAATGCTGCTTTCCGAAAGGAATCCCGATTATAGTTATACACATTAAAAATCCGACTATTAAATGGCATACGCATAGTTCCCAGCCCAGGGCAATTATCCATATTAAATTTCCGACAAGGCTGCCAATACCGAAACCTTTAATTTCAATATCACGTCCGAATGGATATAATACAAAACCGGCAATTTTAAAACACTGTATGCCGAAAGGAATTCCGATAAATGTCATACAGCAAATTACACCGGCTATGAACCATAGAATTGCAGCAACAATTCCCCCAAATACCATCCAGATAAAATTACCCAATAATCGCATTATACAGCCTCCAAACTGTTACGGTTCAAAATTTCTTAAACGAATAAATGCCTATCCGGATTTTTAGGACAGGCATTTAATGCAGTGACTAATCAGGTCTATTTCACCTTAAAGCCTGCATCTTCAATCATTTCTCTGATTATTCCGGCATTGAGTCTTTCATCATCATACTCAACCACAACGCGCCTGGTATTGATATCAGCTATGACATCAATAACACCGTTAAGTATTGTTAGAGAGTTCTTAATCAATTGAGCAGAATCCTCATTTATCATTCCTTCAACATAAAAGGCAGTATTCTGTTCAGCCATTAAATCACCTCGCAAAGTAGCCAAGAAAAATTATATAATATTGTATTGCTTATGTCCAACATTTAATTATTTAATCATGCACTTAATTTAATCCTCTTAAACGAATCAGAAGTTTGGAAAAATAATCAGGCAGCGGAGCTTCAAAAATCATCTCTTCGCCGCTTACCGGGTGCTTCAGCAGCAGATATCGGGCATGCAGTACCTGCCCGTTCGTATCCATCAGCTTACATGCTTTCCCGTAAACAGGGTCTCCCGAGACAGGATGACCAATTGAAGCCATGTGTACCCGTATCTGGTGCGTTCTGCCTGTTTCCAGCTTAAGCTGAATATAAGTATATCCTTTAAATCGCTCAATCACTTTAAAATGCGTAACGGCAGGCTTACCGTTTTTATAGTTCACGGCCATTTTTTTCCGGTTAACCGGGTGCCTTCCGATAGGAGCGGAAATCCTTCCTGCATCATCTTTTATTATGCCGTCAACTATAGCTTCATAGATCCTTTGAATTTGATGATTCTTCAACTGCTCTGATAATTTTAAATGGGCATTATTGTTCTTAGCTACCACCAGCAATCCTGAGGTGTCTTTGTCAATCCGATGTACAATTCCGGGTCTGATCACACCATTTATATCCGACAGCGAATCCCGGCAATGGTACAGAAGCGCGTTGACCAATGTACCTTTCCGGTTTCCGGCTGCCGGATGCACTACAAAATCTTTTGGTTTATTTATTACGATAATATCATTGTCCTCATAGATTATATCCAGAGGTATATCCTGGGACTCAACATCCTGCGTTTCCGGTTCGGGTATTTCTACTACAACACTCATACCGGATTTAATTTTATAACCGCTTTTAACTTTCTTTCCGTCGACCGTAACCAGACCCTGACCGATCAATTTTTGTATAAAACTCCTGGTAAATGATTCAGACTCAAGCTGAGAAACCAGGAAAGCATCAAGTCTCATACCTTCATCCGGCTCATTAATGACAAATGTTTTATTTACGCTGTTCATCGGTCACCTCAGAAGAGTTGAGTTCGCCTTTTTCAGCTACAGGTTCTTTATAAACGAAAATAACATAACAAACAAGTAAAAATGCGCCTATATTAATGCATATGTCAGCGAAATTGAATATCGGGAAATCATATCCAAAAGGATAAAAGTCGAGGAAATCAACTACAAATCCTCTGAAAAGCCTGTCGATAAAATTGCCAATAGCCCCCGATATCAATAATGACATTGAAATCCGGAATACTATGTTTTTATTTTTAATCAAATACCAGATCATAAAACCGAGAGCCGCAACGGTAAGTACTATGAACATCCATCTGAAATTCTGCAGCATTCCAAATGCCGCTCCCCTGTTTTCCAAATATGTCAGATAGAAAAAATCCTTTATTACAACAAAGCCGTCATATTGAAATCTATTCGTATAAAAATACCATTTAGACAGCTGATCTGTCCCTGTTAATATAATAATCAATACAATCCAAAGCATCATTTAGCTCCATTCGTGTTTTGTTTATTCAACTGTTATGCCGGTAAAATAGTGCTTCAGTATCTGATCATATGTATATCCGTTTCTGGCCAGTCCCTTGGCACCTTCCTGGCTCATCCCCACGCCGTGCCCCCATCCTTTGCCGGTCAGGACAAAGGTCCCGGCAGGAATGTTTCCGGTTGCAGCTGATGAACTTATAACCGATGTACTGTCAGAACCCATGACCTTAACAGATCCTGATGAGGATAATATATCATAAACTCCCGATGAAGTAACCGCTTTTGTTCCAAAAACATTCAGCGTAGTTTTCCCGTCCGCCGATATGACCGATACCGTACCTGACCCGGTACCTGAACCTGATGTATTAATTGTGAACATACGGCTTGGCAAGTAATTGCCGTTATCCCCCAGTATAATGCGTATATCTTCGTTACTGTATGTAATAGAGCCTTTTGTGCCCACGATCCTGAGCTTATTGACCCTTCCCGCCGGTGTATATTCGTCAGCCACCATCGTTACGATATCGCCGATTTCCACACCGCTTATGAAAAGCTTCATTTTTATTTCTTCGGCCGTAAATGTCCTTGTCCAGTTATAATTATAGGAGTTGCCCGATTCATACGGGTCAACCACACTTTTCAAATATGGAATATCTGTTCCCCATACATATTTGTTATCCTCTGTCATGCCTCCGCTGGAACTGAAATAATGCATGGATATAAGGCTTCCATTATACAGGGCTTTTATTCCTTTCGTTTCGTCCACTGCCTTGTTGGTGGTTGCTTTTTCATCATTATACCCGCCGTAAACCTGCGAGGAAACGGTATTAACAACGTCAAAATCCCATTTTTTATAACTTCCCATGGACTTATACGCAAAAGTCCTGGCAGCAACCGCCTGCGCTTTAAGCGCCTCCATCGGGGAATCCGCCTCTATCTCCCTGGGAACGACCCCATATAAGTATTCCTCAATATTAATTACATTTATTACTGTCATATCACTGTCGGAAAAGCGCCTTAACTCAATTTCGCCGCGATAAGGCTTGCTGTTTACGGAAATCACCTTAGGATCATTGGAATTGTTGGGCCGTACCGTCAGTTTATAATTAGTATCACCAAAAATGAGCAATGGCTCAAAGCTGCTGCTGTATACGATTATTCGGGAGCCTGACCGATCAATAACCTTTAAGGAGATATCACCCAGTTTTGCAGAAAGGTTAGGCAAATCCTTATTTGCCTTATCTATATCCGAATAAAACCCTGTCCAGACTGACCATCCATTTTCAAAAACAGGATATGCAACAACACCGGCTGCTTTGTAATCACTGCACAGTTTCTGCGCCAAAGCCAAATCCGCTGTCTTGTCACCGATCTGGATGTGGTAAGGCCCAAAGGTTTCACCCTCAAAAGGTATACCTTCGTAAGGATCATATTCAGTTACAGAACCGGAAGCGGATTTGATAAAATGAGCATCCTTCCTGAAAATTAACTGGCTCCCGCCTTTTTCGGCAAGAAGAGTAATAAACTCACTGCCGTTATAATAACCTGCCTCGATCCCTGATTTTGCCGATAATGCGACGCTGGAGGCAGAGGCACTCCCGAAATACAGCCCTACTCTGATTATCTCCGGATATGACTGCGCAAAAACAATGGTGTTTTGAAAAGTCAGAAAAACAAAACAAATGACAATTACTGCAGTAATACTGCGCCATATTCTTCTTGTCATATGCATACCTCGCCGTTTTTTTCTTTAGTAGTATTAATAACGCAATGATAATACATATTTTATTCTAATCTGATTATACCCGTAAAAGCCTATTATGTACATAAAACAATCAAAATTTAATAATTATGTTGTATTGTGTTCATATTAGTTACTTTATACTCTGCTTGAACAACCCACTCAAGGAAATCTATGTTTTCCGTATAAACTTACAGCTCTTATTACAAAGTTTATCAGATGTGAATTGTTATGATCGCAATAAGAGCGGTGAGCAATAACTATAAGCATTATATATGCATTTTAATAATATTTTATCAGGTCTGTTCGCCTTAATATCGTTTATATGGTATTATTAATGAAGCTCATTTAACTGAATCCGGAGGATGACATGAAGGTAACCGTTGTTAAAACCAAACTATTGGAGGCCAACAAGAATACTTTGACAGAAGTTCTGGCAGAGTCCATAGACACTCTCACCGAAGACAGCGTCGTTGCAATCAGTTCAAAGGCTGTTTCATTATGCGAAGGAAACGTGATTCCTATAAAGGATATTTCCAGGGATGATCTTATAAAAAAAGAAGCAGATTGTTTCATCCCTAAGGAGTACAGCAAATACGGGGTATATTTGACCATAAAAAACGGCATGCTGGTACCATCTGCAGGTGTAGATGAGTCCAATACAAACGGATATTACGTTATGTGGCCTAAAGATCCTCAAAAATCGGCAAATTACTGCTGGGAATTTTTAAGAAAGAAGTTCGGCCTTAAAAAAATCGGCGTCATAATAACCGACAGCACTACTTCTCCTCTTAAATGGGGTGTCACGGGAAAAGCAATAGCCCATTGCGGATTCGCCGCAGTAAACTCAAAGATCGGCGAGAACGATCTTTTTAAAAAAACCCTGAGACAAACCCGGATAAATATTGCCGACGGACTTGCCGCCTCGGCGGTTTTATGCATGGGTGAATCAGCAGAGCAGACTCCTGTTGCAATAATAGAAGATGTGCCTTTTGTAAATTTTCAGGATCATGTTCCCACTGAAGATGAACTTAAATTTCTAAGGATCAGGATCAAGGATGACCTGTACGCGCCTTTGCTGGAAAATGCCCCCTGGGCAACTTAAAGATTACTTCTGGCTCCGTTTTTAGCCAGTTCATCCGCCCGGTCATTCAGCTCGACCCCGGTATGGCTGTCAACTTTTTGCCATATTATTGATATGCCGCAGTTATCTATATAATCCTTATAAGCCTGTGTCATGGGAGTATTTGTACGAAATTCGCCTGTCGCCCATTTTTCAATATTCTGAAAGTCATAAAAAATAGTTATTTCTTTTACTTTCTCTTTTTTACACCATTCCAGGACTTCGATGACAGCCCGGATTTCGCCTCCTACCTGCCTTGATGCAAAGGCTTCCTCCGAATCCACCTTCCCGGAAAGCTCGGCTGCGATTTTTCCTTCTTTCAGTATTACTGCGCCATAGCCTGTGGATCCCTCAATAAATGAGCCGTCCACATAAGCATAGTAAGAAGTTGAAACTGCAATCTCAGGAACGACGGATTTTTGTTTTTTAGAAGGTTTCACTGAAGGGACGCTTTTTTCTTTAAGTTTATCCGACTGACCCAACAATTCTATGATCCGGGTAAACTGTTCTTCAGGCAGATCCGAATCCCTTCTGAAATTATAGCTTTGCTTTTTGGGACTGTAATCTATGATTAACTTACCCAGGGCTTTATCATTTTCACTAACTTTTATTTTCAGCATATAATCTCTTATAAGCGCTATCTCCGGTTCCAAACCGGCATTTATGAATTTGGATTCCAATGAATTATATATTGATATAAGCTCGTTCTCGCAAATATACGGCATACTTTGATTTCTCCTGGTTCTTGTCCTGTTAAAGATATTTTAACAGAACATCCCGGTTCAGACTATAGAGCAAAGCATCTTCCCGGGAAATATAACCTTTTTTGTACAGTTCGCTTATATCATAATCCATGCTCTGCATTCCATGATTCTTGCCGCTGTGAATTAAAGAGTCAATCTGATAGGTCTTGTTTTCCCTGATAAGGTTTTGTATCGCAACTTGTGAGAGCATGACCTCAAAAGCCGCCACTCTCCCCCGCTTTTCGGACGGTATCAGCTGCTGGGATACAACCGCCTTTAAGACGGTCGAAAGCTGTATGCGGATTTGAGGCTGTTGATTCGGGGGAAACGCATCGATTATTCTGTCAATCGTCTTTGACGCTCCCAGGGTATGAAGGGTGGACAGAACCAAATGTCCTGTCTCGGCAGCTGTAATGGCTGTCGAAATAGTTTCAAGATCCCTCATTTCTCCAACCAGAATTACATCCGGCGACTCCCTAAGAGCTGCCTTAAGTCCCCTGGCATAGCTTTGGGTATCCTGTCCTACCTCCCTTTGGTTGACTATGCTCTTTTTATGCTGGTGGAGATACTCTATAGGTTCTTCCAGAGTAAGTATATGGCACTTCCTGGTCCTGTTGATCAAATCTATTATACATGACAGAGTTGTAGATTTACCGCTTCCTGAAGGTCCAGTTACCAGTACAAGTCCCTTGTTAAGCTTATGTAACTCCAAAACGCTTTCAGGTATCAACAAATCCTTCGGGTCCGGCAGGTCAGTATAAACAAGACGAATCGCGGCTGCCAATGACCCTCTCTGTATGAAGGTATTCACACGAAATCTTCCCAGTTTTCCTATCGAAAGAGAAAAGTCTTTATCGCCGGCAGCTAAAAAAGAATTAAAAGTTTCATCATTTGGGAAAAGTTCGCGAACAAGCCTTTTTGTATCTGCCTGTTTAAGTATTTTTTCTCCGGCATAAACCCATTCGCCCCGGACCTTCATTACAGGCGGAACTCCCACGGTTATTTGTATATCAGATGCATTATTATTTGCAGCAAGTTTCAGCAGTTCTATCATGCTGTATTCGATATTATCCATTATGGTTTTCCTTCCCATAGATCAATTGTGTTAATGAACTCAAAAGGCTCATTCCAAAATCTCCATTCCAAAACCGAACATATATCATTTATGTTTTTTTTAATGGAGTTTGGTTGTTGTATCAATAATTTCACATTCAAATACCTGTTCCTTGAATTTTCTTCCAAAACGAAAGTAGTTTCTATGATCATTTCAGGAACACCGTTCCTGTAGCTCACTGATCGTTTGATACTCTCGTCCAGAAGCGAATCGAGATTTTTGAAAAAAAGTGCGGTGTTATCTGAAAAATCAAGTATTTTCTTTATCTTGCCCTTTACATCATATATGAAACGTTTGCCTGCCGAATCAAGCAAATAGTAAGTTTTATTGCTATTTGCGTTTTTCTGGGACAATCTCAGTTCTGATGCCGATATTGTAACGCTTAACAGCGCAAATACAACCAATGTAACTAAAAGAAGGGATATTAAGACCATTGAACTTCCCTTTTGAGATTTTAAATTAAACATCATAATTATTCACTCCAGTAGGATGTATCTTCAATAATTACGTCAATACTGTAAATTTCATGATTCTCGCTGTTCTCAAACGGGTATGGTTCTAATCTTACAGCTCTTAAACTCAGATTCAACAGTCCTTTCTGTTCATCAGACAATTGTTTAAAATCGCCATTAATAACGTATTTAACTGCTGAATCATCAACTGAACGTTCCCATTTATCGTCATAATATATTGAAAAACGGCTGACCTTTGCTGTCGAGTTTTCTGTACCCTGGAATCCTTCGATCAGAGAATTTATTTCCAGAACAGCATTATCAAGATCTATGGCTTTCTGTATGTTGACATAGGATACGGTAAACAGGCTGACTATACCTACCGCCAATACGGCCAGTATGCCTGCCGATACAATTATTTCAACCAAAGTGAACCCTTTTTCTCCTGATTTCACAATAAAACACCCGTTATCTTGATCTTATTTTTATAGTGCTATTATACGGTCTTACACCTTCAATACCCACGCTGACAAAAATCTCATTCTTTTCCCTGTTAAATTTCAGCAGAAAACTGTCAATTTTTGCAATTTTCTGGCTTATATCCGGTGAAGGAGATTCGTTCCTTAAAACCATTGCTTCCATAAGGCATCCTGAATCATGATAAATCCATGTTGCATAGTTTTCGCCGTTAATACTCTCATATATTACCAAAGCATCATTGCCTGAAATTGGATCAGGCCTTACGTCAATATTTCCGGCCGCATCATTCTGACGGATCTTATTAATTATGAAAGAACTGGCTATCCTGAGTTCACTGCTTTTAGCCCTTGAATCATTAAGCCTTTGGTATGCCTCAAAAGAAGACATAGCCAAACTTAAGCAACACACTCCAAGCAAAACCAGGAGCAGCATTACTGAAATAGTTTCAACCAGTATACTACCTTTTTTCTGTCTCAAATTGTTTCTAAGAACCTCTTTCATAAACCTCCACATAAGGCATTACGTTTGATGCGAATATCTCATAATAGTAGAAATACTTGTCATTATTCAGAATAAGGCCATAATTCCTGCTTAAATAATCCAAATCCGGGGGATAACTTCCCTCAAGAGCATAGCATTGAACGCAGGCACGCTCAATAGCTTCCTTAATTTTTTGGGGTTGTGTCTCACTTCTCTTTTCCCAGAATACATCCACAGAATATACGGAAGCTGCGGCTATAATTGCAATAATAAACAGAAGAAAAACCTGAACCCATTTTAAGCCGTTGCTTTTTAACATATCAGACCTCCTATCCTATAGAAGACATTATTCCGATAAGCGGCAAGAGAATAGAGAGAAGTACTATTCCCAGAACAACTGAAAGTATTGCGACCAATGCAGGCTCAAGGGTCTTGCTGAACTTTTTTATGGCAACCTCTGCTTCCTTACCATAAATCCTTGTTAGTTTTTCCATGGTATCGCTTACTTTTCCGTGTTGTTCGGCGGTTCTGATCATTCTTGTAAAAAGCTCGGGAAAAATATCGGTACCTTTGATGGCATCTGATAACGGCTCGCTTTCCGTAATTTTTTCGGATACTTTATCCAGCTTTTTTGCAACATAACTGTTGTCAATCAACTCTTTAGCCAAATTAAAGCTGTCGATCAAATTCATACCGCTTTCGGTTGTCAAGGCAAGCCCCATGCCAAGCCTGTAGGATACTATTTTACGATTTAACTGCCCTGTGAACGGATTTTTAACTTTATAACCGTCAAACAGGTATTTCCCTTTATTTGTTTTTTTAACTAAGAATATAATGGCTATGACAACCGGGACCAGTATCGCAGGAACCCATATGATAATTTTTTTAAGTGCTATGGTAAATAAAAGAATAAACTGCACCTCTTGCGGCATCTGACCGCCAAGACTTTGAAGAATCTCACCGAAAACAGGTATGACCTTAAAAATCATAAGTCCGATAATACCGGTAATAAGCACTAATAATATAATTGGATATGTAATGGCATTTTTCTTTTCTTTAATTAATTCTGATTCGTTTTCATAAAAATTCGAGAGGTTTTCCATAACAGTGTCAAGTTTGCCTGTAAGCTCGCCGATCCTGATCATTTTCAGCATATAATCAGGAAATCCTTGCGCTTCTGAAAAAGCCTGGTATAGTGACGCACCTTCAACAACTTTTTTAGAGATCAGATCCATTGTTGCTTTTAATTGATTATTGCTTATTTCCTCTGATATTACAGGTATCCCCTCCAAAGGGCTTACACCGGATTTGATGAATTGCTCCATCTGATGACAAAGCAATGAAAGGTCCATCGCATTGAATTCTTTTTTCTTCACAGTATTTCACTCCGTTTATGGGTGTGATTTAATTTTCACTATTATAACATTTTTTGTTGACAAAAAATACTACTTATCTTCAAAAAGCAACAAATACCATTTTGTTTAATGTTCCAGCATGGCAGTTTGATCTATTTTTTATTTTACTTTTAATCCACAAATCAGGGGGTATTAAAATGTTAAAAAGAAAAATTATAATATCTGTTTTATATAATGAAACCGGCAGACAATCATAACGACCATCTGCCAGAAAAATACAGCTATCAAATTTACTTTATTCTATCCCATGATTTTTATCTGCTCAATTGCTTCTTCAGAGCCTTTGCAGACATCCCTGACACAGCCTTCGTCCATAGGTGAACGAAGTCCGGATGTTCTTAACAGCTCTGTAAACGTCATAGTGCCGGCTTTCCTGCTGAAGCTGAGATATTTCTCCCATGCGGCTTTGTAATCGTCAACCATAAGGTTTCTAAATTGAAGAGCGCAGGTCTGAGCCAGGCAATAGTCTATATAATAGAAAGGAGAACTGTAAATATGAGTCTGCGCCTGCCAGCGTCCCCCATTCCCAAAAAAAGGATCATCCTCATAATCCAAATCCGGCTGGTATATGTTTTCTATTCGCTTCCATAGGGCTTTCCTCTCATCTGGCGTCATTTCGGGGTTCATGTATACTTCATGCTGAAATTCGTCTACAGCGCATCCGTATGGAATAAAATTAATAGCCGACGCCAAATGCATATATTTATATTCTTCCGCTCTTTCTTTGAAAAACAAATTCATCCAGGGCATTGTAAAAAACTCCATACTCATGGAATGAACCTCACAGGTTTCCATGGTAGCCGTTCTGTATTCACGTATTTCTATGTCTTTAGCCAGGTAGCCGTTAAACGCGTGACCGGCTTCATGAGTTAAGACATCAATATCTCCGCTGGTTCCGTTAAAGTTGGCAAAAATAAACGGAGCCTTATAATCAGGAATATAAGTCATATAACCTCCTGCAGCTTTCCCTTTACGGCTGAGACAATCAAAAAGCTCATTATCCAGCATAAAACGGAAAAACTCGCTGGTCTCGACTGACAGTTCGTCATACATTTTCTTCCCGGCTTTAAATATTTCTTCGGGGGTCCCTTCCGGTTTCGGGTTTCCGTCTTTAAAATACAGAAGGTTATCAATAAATGTTAGCTTTTTAAGTCCCAGCCGTTCTCTCTGTTTTTCATTAAGCTTCACTGAAAGTGGAACCATGTACTTCTTAACCTGTTCCCTGAAGGCAGCGACTTCTTTGGGGCCATAACAGTTTCTGCCCATTCTTATATAACCCAGCTCCACAAAGTTCTCAAATCCCAGCTTTTTAGCCATTTTGGTGCGGACTTTAACTAATTTGTCATATATCTCATCAAGCTTAGCTTTATTCTCTTCAAAAAATTCCGTCCGCTTTTTATAGGCTTCCTTCCTGATATTCCTGTCCGGTGATTCCATGTACAAACGAAGCTGTGATAAATTTAGTTTTTTACCGTCAAAATCAAGCTGAGCCGATGCTATTAACTTTATATATTCGCTTACCAGTTTGTTTTCTTCCTGCAACTCAGGTATGATTGCCGGATCAATAGCTTTCAGCATCAGTTCAACGTTTTCAAAGAGTAGTTTGCCAAGTTTCTTCTCCAACTCTTTCCTGTAACGGGATGATACAAAAGCCCTGTAGAATTCTGCTGTGGAGTTTTCTATAAGCGGCCCGTTCTCATCAAAAAAATCCTTTTCCCTGTCATAGAAATCATCCTCTGTGTTCATGGTATTGCGAATATGCGCTATGGTACTCATAGTATCCAATTTATCCATTAAAACAGTAAACTCCTTATGCGCTGAAAGCTGCTCTTCATATGATTTTGCGTTTTTTACCCTCTCTGTAAGCTTTTTTATTTCATTTATATAAGCGTTTATATCCGGTCTCTTATACAGCATTTCTGAAAATTTCATATACTTCTCCCCTTGTACAATTAATATTGTATTAAATCAGTGACCAAAGCCACTGTTTGACCC
>ERZ773359.3111-NODE-3111-length-19664-cov-18.191800_pt1 | contig 19664 bp, 19 predicted proteins | sample MGYA00374955_ERZ773359 | MGnify/ENA primary metagenome ERZ773359 (study PRJEB29098, sample SAMN04486028) | biogas fermenter metagenome | study: EMG produced TPA metagenomics assembly of the Biogas fermentation microbial communities from Germany - Plant 4 DNA1...
AAGCGGCTCCCTTTATCGCTCCGAGCGTCCCGCGCCGAACGCAAGCGCCCGAATCTCGCTCTCGCTGGCATGGCTCGTGTCGCCCTCGACGGTATGCTTGAGCGCGCATGACGCCGCGGCAAACTCGACGGCGTCGCCGTGCGGCATCCCGGTTTGCAGCCCATAAAGCAGTCCGGCGCAAAACGCGTCGCCGCCGCCGACCCGGTCGACAATATGTATGTCGTATATCCTTGATGAAAAGGCGCGGTTTTGCGTCATGTCATACAGCACAGCGGCAAATCGGTTGTCGGACGCCGACAGCGTGCGGCGAATTGTCACCGCGGTTTTCGCGCACCCGAACCGGCGGGACATCTTTTCGGCGACCTGCGCCGCTGTGTCAAAGGATATCTCGTCACCGCCGCCCGGTTTTTCCTCTCTAATACCGAACAGCAGGCTCGCATGCTCCTCGTTTATTATGCAAACGTCGACGCGCGACAGCAGATTTGCTAAAACCGCGCCCGCTTTTTCAGCCGGCCACAGTGCGCGGCGGTAATTTACGTCGCAGCTTACTGCAATCCCGCGTTGCCTTGCCGCCGCAATCGCCTGTGAGCAGATTTCGGCGATACCGTCGCCCAGCGCGGGCGTGATGCCCGAAAAGTGCAGCCATCCGGCGCCCTCGAGTATCGCGTCCCAACTGTAGTCGTCCGGGCGCGAGCCGGCAAATGCCGACCCCGCGCGGTCGTATATTACTTTGGGCGGGCGCTGTGACGCGCCGCGCTCGCAAAAATATATGCCAATCCGCTCGCCTGCCCGCACTATATGGCGGGTGTCCACCCCCCAGCGGCGCAGCTCGCAAACCGCCGCCTGACCCACGTCGTTTTCGGGCAAACGCGTGATAAAGACGCTCTGTGCGCCCAGCTCGGCCAGCCCGACCGCGACATTTGCCTCCGCACCGCCATAGTATGCGTCAAACGATTTGGCTTGCGTTATCCTTTCATATCCAGGCGGGCTGAGCCGCAGCATTATTTCGCCGAAACAGACCGTTTTCACCGAAAAGACCTCCCGTCAGCTGTTTTTGTCGACGGTTTTCATCTGTTTGAGATTATGCATTTTCTTCGAGCGCGTCTGCAGCTCCGCGAAAATATCGTCCGGCGTAACTCCCCTGTCGGCCATCATCACGATGAGATGGTACAAAAGGTCGCAAATCTCGACGGTCAGCTCTCTGTTGTCCCCGTTTTTCGCCGCAACAATCGTTTCCGCACACTCCTCGCCTACCTTTTTGAGTATCTTATCGATTCCCGACTCAAAAAGATAGCATGTATACGAGCCTTCCTCGTGCTTGCCTTTGCGCGACATCACAACGGCGTATAAATCGCGGATGATGTCGCTGACGTTTGTGTTATTCATTGTTTTTGCAATCTCCCGAAAATTCAAGTGTTCTGTAAAAACAGCTGCGGTTGCCGGTGTGGCATGCAGGTCCTGCTGGCTCCACCAGCACGAGCAGTGCGTCGCAGTCGCAGTCATACCGCAGCTCCCGCACGCGCTGGACATTCCCGGAGGTTGAGCCCTTATGCCATAGCTCGCCGCGCGAGCGTGACCAAAACCACGTCTCACCGCTTTCGAGCGTCAGCCGCAGCGCCTTTTCGTTCATATAGGCAAGCATAAGCACCTGCAGCGTGGACGCGTCCTGCACAATTGCGGGCACAAGCTCGCTTTTCTCGAAAAACCGTTTGATTTCCATAGCCTCCTACCTTGCATCTGCCGCTCTGCGCACCGGTATCCCGCGTGCCGCAAGCGCGTCTTTTACCTCTGCGACGGTCAGCTCGCGAAAGTGGAACAGCGAGGCGGCAAGCGCGGCGTCGGCACCGGTTTTCTCAAACACCTCGACAAAATGCTCCGCTTTCCCCGCCCCGCCCGAGGCGATTACCGGTATTTTCACGGCATCGCAGACCGCTTTGGTAAGCTCGAGGTCAAACCCTGCTCGGGTGCCGTCGGCGTCCATCGAGGTCAAAAGTATCTCGCCCGCGCCCAGCCTCTCGACACGCGCCGCCCACTCGAGCACGTCCATGCCGGTATCAACCCGCCCGCCGCTGCGGAACACCGTCCAGCCGCCGTCCGGGCGGCGCTTTGCGTCGATTGCGACGACGACGCGCCGGGTGCCGAATTTATCCGCAGCCCGGCTTATCAGCTCCGGCTCAAGCAGCGCCGCGGTGTTTGTCGCGACTTTGTCGGCGCCGACCGAGAGCAGCACCGCAAAATCGTCGATGCTCCCCACGCCTCCGCCGACGGTGAGCGGCATTTGCACCTCGCGCGCGGTGCGCTCCACAACGTCGAGTGTTGTCTTGCGGTTTTCCTGCGAGGCGGTGATGTCCAAAAACACAATCTCGTCGGCGCCCCGAGCGTTATAATGGCGCGCGATTTCGACCGGGTCGCCCGCATCGCGCAGATTTTCAAAGTTTACGCCTTTCACGACGCGCCCGTCCTTTACGTCAAGGCACGGGATAATGCGCTTTTCTGGCATTATAGCTCACCTCCGGCGGATTTGCAATAGAGTACGGCTTCTTTTAGGTCGAGCGTGCCCTGGTAAATTGACTTTCCGGCAATCGCGCCGTAAATGCCGAGCGAGGCAAGCGCGCGGATATCCGCCATGTCACGCACGCCGCCGCTTGCTATAAGATTCAGATTTGTGGCTTTTTTCAGCTCCGCAAGCATTGCGGTGTTTGCGCCCGAAAGCATGCCGTCGCGCTCGATGTCGGTGACAATGGCGAACCTCACGCCGGCAGCCTCAATTTCGCGCGCAAAAGTTATATAATCTTTGTCCGAGGTCTCGGTCCAGCCCTCAACAGCTACCCGCCCGCCGCGCGCGTCAACGCCGACGGCTATTTTGTCGCCGTATCGGGCTGCGGCCTTTTTCACCAATTCCGGGTCGCGGTATGCCGCCGAGCCGAGTATCACGCGGCCTGCTCCGCGGCTTATGTACCAATCGATGTCCTCGAGCGTGCGCACCCCGCCGCCCACCTCGACCGGCACGCCGCACCCGGCTATCACGTGCGCGATCAGCTCGTGGTTTACCCTGCGGCCGGCTTTTGCGCCGTCGAGGTCGACCATGTGGATGTACTCTGCGCCGGCGGCGGCAAACGAGCGGGCCGTCTCAAGCGCATCGCCGGCGACCTCGCCCGCAGTGGCATAGTCGCCTTTTTTCAGCCGCACGCAGCGGCCGCCGAGTATGTCTATTGCCGGAATAACTATCATCTGGTTGCTCCTCAGTGACGGCTTTGTCGCCGAATTATTGCACTCTCACAAAATATCGCAGCACTAAACCCCCGCACACCTGCCGCTCGGATGGTAACCTGCCGGTTCAAGGTGCTTGAGGGCACACTAATACACCTGCGCGCCTGCCGTTCTGCGTGCCAAAAACATGGCACGAGATAGCTGCCGCCGTCCCGCCGCAACCGGTACAAGGTGCAGCCGCCGCCCGGTTTTCACCGGCGCGGTATGAGCATGCGAATATCTTTCCGCCTTTAGCTGCGGACAGCTTTCGGTCGGCGCGCGGTATGTGCGCCCTGGTTTTGAAATCGGGGGATTGTGCGCTCTTGCCCACGCGTTCCGCACGGGATAAGCGGTCAGCAGCGCATGAGCGCCTGTGCCCACGCGTCCCAAGCGGGATATTTCAGCCGAGCGTTCCTTTTGTCGAAAGCACGCCCCCGCCAGTCGGTGCGACTGCAGCAGAGATGGCGCGCGCGGCGGCTTTGAACAGCGCCTCTGTCTCGTGGTGTGCGTTTCCGCCGTACTCAAGCCGCAAATGCAGCGTCGCGCCCATGTTAAATGCCAGCGCGCGGAAAAATTCCTTTGTAAGCTGCGTGTCATAGCCGCCTATCTGCGGTGCGCTGAACTCGGCATCAAGCACAAGAAACGGACGGCCCGAAATATCCACAGCTGCAAACGCGAGGCACTCGTCCATCGGGACATAGGCGCTGCCGAATCGCGCTATCCCGCTTCTGTCGCCCAAGATTTGCGCAAACAGCCTGCCGAGCACGATGCCGGTATCTTCGACCGAGTGGTGCCCGTCCACATAAAGGTCGCCTTCAATGTTTGCCTCTATCTTAAACCCGCCGTGCACAGCAAACGAGGACAGCATGTGGTCGAAAAAACCGATTCCGCTGCTGCCGAAAAACCCCCCGGCTCCCTCGCCTGCAATAGCCAGTCTCATTGTAATGGCGGTCTCGCGCGTCTTGCGGCTAATCTGCGCCTCTCTCATGCTTTTATACCGTCCTTTAATATATCTTCAAATTCCTGTAGCAGCAGCCTGTTTTCCTCACGGGTGCCGCAGGTGATGCGCAGGGCGCCCGGCATCAGCCGCACGCTTATCCCCCGCCGCAAAAGCTCTGCATGCAGGCTCTGCGCGCGGCTTCCGTCGCCAAACTTGAGCAGCACAAAGTTTGCGCCCGGCTCGACCGGCTCGTATCCGCCGAGCTCGGCAAGCCCGGCCAGGGCGCTGTACATCGCTTTTGTCGTCTCGCCTATCACTTTCGCCTGCGCAAAGACCTCATCCGCCCGCCCGAGCGCCGCCACACCCGCCGCCTGCGAAAAGGAGTTGAGATTATACGGGCTTTTCACCCTTTTCACCGCGCGCACTATATCCTCGCAAGCGACAGCAAAACCGACTCGCAGCCCCGCCAGCCCGAATGCCTTTGACAGTGTTTTAAGCACTATGAGATTCGGCAGACTGCCCGCCATATCCAGCACCGAAAAATCGGAGGTGCAAAACTCGCCGTATGCCTCGTCGACTATAACGGGGCATGAAACCGACCGCACAAATTCAAGCACCGCATCGCGCGGGGCGACGGCGCCGGTCGGGTTGCACGGGTTTGAAAACATCACGCACCTGCAGTCGCCGGAGGAGGCTATCCTTTTCAGCTCGCCGAAATCAATCTGCCCGTCTGCGCCGCGTTTTGCCGTAACCTGCCTGCCGCCCTCAAGATAGGCATAAAAGGCGTACATCGAGAAATCGGGCAGCGCCGTCACGACCTCCGCGCCCTCGCAAAGCAGCGTCTGGCACAAAAGATGCAGCACCTCGTCCGAGCCGCAGCCGGCAACCACGCGCTCGGGGCGCACGCCGTAAACTTCGGCAAATTTGCCGATAAGCTCCCTTGCATAAGGGTCTGGATAGCGGGCAAAGTCGAGCGAGCGCGCAAGCTCCGCAAGCTGCGCCCGCAGCGGCTCTGGCATCGGATACGGGTTTTCGTTTGCGTCCAGCTTCACTTTTACGTCGGTTTCAACGGGAACATAGTCTTCGAGATTTGCTATTCTTTCGGGTATAAAGCTCGCTGCCGGTGTCTCTCTGTTCACTTCGTCTCCTCCAGCCTGATTTTAACCGAGCGCGCGTGCGCGTCCAGGCCCTCCGCTTCGGCAAGGCAGACTACGTCCTCTGCCGCCCGATAAAACGCCTTTTTGCCGTAATAAAGGAAAGTCATGCGCTTGACAAAGCTCGCCCAGGACAGCCCCGACGAAAAACGCGCGGTGCCTGCCGTCGGCAGTACATGGTTCGGGCCGGCATAATAGTCGCCGAGTGCCTCCGGCGTGTAGCTTCCCAAAAATACCGATCCGGCATTTCGCACACGGCCGAGCAGCGACTGCGGGTCTGCCACCGCAAGCTCAAGATGCTCGGGCGCGACCTCGTCCGAGAAAGCCGCAGCCTCCTCGAGCGTGTCCACCACCAGCGCCGCGCCGCAGCGCTCGATGGCGCGCGCTGCTATGTCCCGCCGCCCAAGCTGCTCAAGCTGGGACAAAAGCTGTGCCTTCACAGCCTCGGCAAACGGGCGGGATACCGTTACGAGCACCGCCGCGGCGAGCGGGTCGTGCTCTGCCTGCGAGAGCAGGTCGGCGGCGACATACCGCGGATTTGCCGTCTCGTCCGCAATCACGAGCACCTCGCTCGGCCCGGCAATCATGTCTATGTCCACCGCACCCCAGACAAGCCTTTTTGCCTCCGCCACATATATATTCCCCGGCCCTGCGATTTTATCTACGCGCGGTATGCTCTCGGTGCCGTATGCCAGCGCCGCAACAGCCTGCGCGCCGCCGACCATAAGCACCCGGTCAACTCCCGCAATGTACGCCGCGGCGAGCACAGCGTCATTTAGCTTGATTTTGCCGCTTTCGTCGGTTTTCGGCGGCGTGGCAACTATTATTTCCTCCACGCCCGCCACTTTTGCCGGTATGCATGCCATCAGCACCGTCGAAGGATACGCCGCGGTGCCGCCCGGCGCATACACGCCCACGCGCTGCAGCGGAACAATTCGCTGACCCATAAACCCGCCGTCCGAAAACTCTGCCCAGCCGCGCTTGCGCTGCTTTTCGTGAAACGCGCGGATATTTTCAGCCGCACGCTCCATCGCGCCGAGCAGCGCCGCATCAAGCCGCGACGCAGCGGCCTGTATCTCGTCTTTTTCGAGCCAAAATGACGAAAGTTTTACCCCGTCAAATATTTCGGTATAATACTTTACGGCCTCGTCGCCGCGCGCCCGCACATCGGCGATTATTTTCGACACCGACTCGGACGCGTCGGACGACGCCTGCTCCGCGCGCGTGCGCAAAAGCTCGAGAAGCTCGCCCGCACGCGATTTTTCGTATATTTCAAACACTGCCTGTGTGCCTCCGATCACATCAAACCCCGACCGCCGCGCGCATCCTGCGCACGAAAATGTCGGTTTCGGATTTTTTGAGTTTAATCGACGCCATGTTGAAAATCAGCCTCGCCGACACGTCGGCTATATCCTCGTAGACCTCAAGCCCGTTGGCCCGCAGCGTCGAGCCGGTTTCGACAATGTCGACAATTGCGTCGGCAAGCCCCAAAAGCGGCGCAAGCTCGACCGAGCCTTCGATTTTGACAACCTCCACGTCGGCGCCGCGGCGCGCGAAAAAGCGCCTTGTGACATTCGGGTACTTTGAGGCAATCACAAGCCGGCGATGACCGATACCCTTCCACTCGCCGGCTTTGCCCGCCAGCGCGAACCGGCATCTGCCGAAGCCGAGGTCGAGCAGCTCGCAGGCGTCGCTGCCCTGCTCCGCAATTGTGTCGCTGCCCACTATGCCCGCGTCGCACACGCCGTGGCTGACATAAGTGAGCACGTCGCCCGCCTTTGCAAGCACAATCTCAAGCTCGCCGCCGTCCGTATGGAATATCAGCCTTCTGCCGCGCTTTTCCTCGTCCATATCCGAGCAGTCATAGCCGGCGGACTCAAGCAGCTTGACAGCCTCCGCCTCAATCCGCCCTTTGGTGAGCGCAAGCCTTATCACAGCACAATCACCTCCGCAATCCCGCGCGACGCCGCATAGCGCCGCGACTCCTCCGGCTCGGCAAAGCAGGACAGCTCGCAGCGCTTGCCGCACCGGGCAAGCTCCCCGGCCTTCGCCGCCGCTGCCGCGAATTTCTCCTCCGGATAGTGTATAAGCACGTCGGGCGCGTCAATTTGCCCGCGCTCCTCTGCTTTGGCCATACATTCGGCAACAAGCCCGACATTTATCGCAAATCCGGTCGCGGGCACATTGTAGCCGAAACTCGCCAGCAGCCCGTCGTATCTGCCGCCGCTGAGTATCGGCTCGCCTGCGCCAAGCGCATAGCCGCGCAACACCGCGCCGGTGTAATAGTCGATTTCATGCACAATGCCGAGGTCTATTATTATATCGTCCGCAAACCCCGCCTCGGTGAGCAGGCGATGCAGATTTTTCACATACCCGAGCGCCTGCAGCGCTTCGCTGTTCCCCGCCGCTACCTCTTCGGCTTCGGCGAATATCTCCTCGCCGCCGTAAAGCAGCGGCAGACGGCGAAACCGCGCAAGCTGCGATTTTTCGAGCCCCTCAAAACTCCCGAGCGAAACGGCGTTTTTCGCGTCGACAAGTCGCCGCAGGTCGGTTTTTGCCTCGACTGTCAAGTCGAGCTCGCCCAGCAAACCGTTGAAAAACCCCACATGCCCAAGCTCGAGCTTAAACGGTACCCCGAGCGTGCGCAGCGCCGAAATCGCGGTCAAAATGCAAAGCAGGTCGCCCCGCGGCGCAGGCGCGCCAATCAGCTCTACCCCGCTCTGGCTTATCTCGCCCGCCCGGCCCGAGTTTTCGCTTTGCACCGCAAACACACTTTGGTTATAATACAGCAGGGCGGGCAGGTCGCCGATAAGTTTTGTCGCCGCGACGCGCGCCATCGGCATGGTGTTGTCCGCGCGCAGCGCGAGCAGCCTGCCCGAATTGTCTGTGAGCTTATACATGCGCTCGCGCGAAAGTGCGCTGCCGCCGTCAAACACGTCGAGATACTCGAGCGTCGGAGTTCGGGCCTCGCGGAACCCGAGGCTCTCGTACACCTCGGCAAGCCGCCGCTCTATCTCGCGATAGCGCCTGCAGTCGTCGTATATAAGGTCCCGCATCCCTTCGGGCACATTGATTTTAAGATTTTTGTCGTCCATTTCCATTCCCCAGGCAATAGCCGGCAGATATATTTTGTCGTATTAGTATATTAGCACATTAGCACACTAAAGTCAATATAGCCGGCCGCCGATAAGCCGCCTAAATTGACGGGCATTTTTGTGCATTTTGCAGCACATGCGGCGCGCCGTCAAAAGCAATGGAGTTTATCGGTTTGCGGCGGGGATTTGGGGGCTATTCCCTCCATCGGGCGCGGTTATTATAATGATTTTACGAAAATTTCAGACAAAAAGTAGCTTTTTACACGCATTATTCATATTTTTAAGTTATAATAACATTAATATATTAAAATTGGAATATCATTTTACAATACAAGAAGGAAAATTTAGACTATGCACGCTGATTTAAACCCCAAAAAGCACCCTCGCTTTGCCGGCGTTGAGGGGCCGGTCCTTATGATTGTGATGGACGGAATCGGACTTGCACCCGCAAATAAGGGCAATGCGGTGTCCGCCGCCTACACACCGACGCTGGACATGCTTATGTCGCGCTATTCTGCCCTGGAAATCAAAGCGCACGGCACAGCCGTCGGTCTGCCCACCGACGACGACATGGGCAACTCCGAGGTCGGACACAATGCGCTCGGCGCCGGACAGATATTTGCACAGGGCGCAAAGCTTGTTACCCTGTCCATCGAATCAGGCAAAATGTTCGCCTCCGACACTTGGGGCGAGCTTATCAAAAACTGTCGCGAAAACAGCTCGACACTCCATTTCATCGGGCTTTTCTCGGACGGAAACGTCCACTCGCATATCGACCATCTCAAGTCGATGATTGTCCGCGCCAAAGAGGAGGGCGTCAAAACCGTCCGCATCCATACACTTCTTGACGGGCGCGACGTGGGCGAAACCTCCGCGCTCGATTATGTACTGCCTTTCGAGCAGTTCCTTGCCGAGCTCAACGACACCGAGTTCGACGCGCGCATTGCCTCCGGCGGCGGCCGCATGAAAATCACAATGGACCGCTACGAGGCAAACTGGGGCATGGTCGAGCTCGGCTGGCGCACCCATGTACTCGGCGAAGGCCGGCAGTTCGAGTCGGCCGAACAGGCGATAAACACGCTGCGCGCCGAAACCCACGCTATCGACCAGGATTTGCCCCCGTTTGTCATTGCAAAAGACGGGGAGCCGGTCGGCACAATAAACGACGGCGACAGCGTCATATTATATAACTTCCGCGGCGACCGGGCAATTGAGATCTCGCGCGCGTTTGACGAAGAGGACTTCGACAAATTTGACCGCGTGCGTTATCCAAAGGTATGTTTTGCCGGCATGCTCGAGTATGACGGCGACCTGCACATCCCGAGCAAATATCTTGTCAGCCCGCCGGAGATAACAAACTCGCTGACCGAGTTTCTCACTTATGCCCGCGTTCGCGAGCTTGCCATTTCCGAAACCCAAAAGTTCGGCCACGTCACCTATTTCTGGAACGGCAACCGCAGCGGGAAGTTTGACGAAAGCCTTGAAACCTACATTGAAATTCCCAGCGACGTTGTTCCATTTGAACAGCGCCCGTGGATGAAGTCGGCGGAGATAACCGACCGCCTTATTGCCGAGCTGAAGAAGGGCGAGCACAAGTTCTATCGCTGCAACTACCCCAACGGCGACATGGTCGGTCACACCGGCAACCTGCTTGCAACCGTTATAGGCGTCGAGTCGGTCGACCTTGCGCTGTCCCGCATTTTGCCGGTGATAGACGAGCTGCGCGGCGTCGCGCTTATCACGGCCGACCACGGCAACGCCGACGAGATGTTTGAGCTCGACAAGAAAACCGGCGAGCCAAAATGCGACAAGTCCGGCGCATGCAAGGCGAAAACCAGCCACACGCTCAACCCGGTACCGTTTATAATCTACGATAATTTCTACCGAGACAAATATAAGGTAAAAACCGGCGGCCGGTTCGGGCTTTCCAATGTCGCGGCGACCATTGTAAACCTGCTCGGTTACGAGGCGCCCGGCATCTGGGACGAAAGCATGATACAGCTCTGACCGCCGCCCGGCTTACCGTTTGTTGATAGTTATGAACTTGCCCGCATTTAAAAATCAGAAAGAAGGCGCTTGTCCCAAACCGCACAGACCGGACGACTTTGAATTCGTCGAGGACGACCATATTATAACCGAAGACGATTTTGTCAAAGAGCCGGAAGACAATATCGAGGCAAACCCCTTTCTGCACTCGCTTGATATGCTGCAGCCCGACGATATTGCTCCGCCCCCGCCCAAACCCCGGCGCAGTGTCGGGGATTTGGCGTCCGAGGCGGCCAGGCTTGTTGTACTGGGCATCTGCATCGCGGTTTTCGTCGGCAGCCTGATTTATATAGTGCGCACGCTCTATTACTACCGGCGCGCGCATGAAATATACAGCGAGGTAAAGCTCGATTTTGACATCGAGAGCATCTTCTCTGCCCCCGAGGCTGCGGTCAGGCCGGCAGTGCAATCGCTGAAAAGCCCGGTCACAGCCGATTTTGTGACCTCGATGTCGCTGACCGAAGAGGACTATGCCAAAATCAACGAGCAAGACACCGTCAACAAGCGGGTGGCGCTCGCAAAAGCCAGCCTCAACGCCTGGAAACTCCAAAACAAGGATGTCTACGGATATATCAAAATCCCCGGCACCAAAGTCGACGACATCATTGTCCAGGCCGAAGACAACGATTATTACCTCAACCATTCATGGAAGGGCGATTATCTGCCAAACGGCGCGATTTTCGCAGATTATCGTTGTCACAGAAACGTCCTGAAAAACTACAACACCATCCTGTACGGTCATCACATGACCGACGGGTCGATGTTCAATACCCTCGACTACTTCTTTAACGAAGAGTTTTTCAAAAACAACAAATACATCGAGATATACACATTTGACGGTATCTTCACTTACGAGATTTTCGCGGTGTATATCACCGATATGTACTATCAGTACATCCGCACCGCATTTACATCGGGCAAGGATTTCGTGGATTTTGCCTATGAGATGAAATCCAACTCGATATATGAGCGCGAAGGAATCGAGTTTGCCGAAAACGACCGTATTATCACGCTTTCCACCTGCACAAACCGCTCACAAAACGAGCGCATTGCGGTTCAGGCAAAGCTCGTGAAAATTGAAAGGTAAACCGCATTAACCGGCAGCCGCAAACCGCGGGCGAGCCTGTGCAAATGCGCATACCGGCGGCTTTTATGCACCGGCAGACGCAATCCGCGCGCCTTTGCACGCGGAGCGTGCGCGGCTTTGCGCATGCATGCGGTAATATAGACGATTGGCGGCGATGTTTTTTGGACGAATCCAGCAGACCGGAGCTTTCCGTCGTTATTCCGGTCTACAACGAAGCCTCTATAGTGGCGGACACCGCCCGGGCGCTGACCGAGTATCTGGACGGTCTGTTCCCCGGCGGCGAATATGAGGTTATATTTTCCGACGACGGCAGCACAGACGAGTCGGCAAAGATAATTGCCGCGCTCGGCTATCCGCGGGTACGGCTTGTCTCCCACAAGCCAAATAAGGGAAAGGGCGCGGCCGTCCGCGACGGTATACTTGCCGCGCGCGGCAAGTATGTGCTTTTCACCGACTGTGACCTCGCCTATGGCACCGAGGTGATAGGACGGTTTTACGGCGCGCTTGACGAGTCGGGCGCGGACGCGGCGATAGGCTCGCGGCGGCTGCACGAAAAGGGATACGCGGGCTACACTTTCCTGCGCAAACTTGCCTCAAAGGTATTTTACAGGACTGTCGCGCTGCTTGTGGGATTTAGGTTCAGCGACTCGCAGTGCGGCATCAAATGCTTTAAAACCGGGATTGCGCAAAAGATTTTTTCACAGTGCAAGATAGACGGCTTTGCATTTGACCTTGAGGCGCTGATGCTATATGCAAAATCCGGCGCGCGCGTGCTCGAGCTGCCTGTGACCATTGTAAACCACCGCGAATCGAAAGTGCACGTTTTTCGCGACGCATACCGCATGCTGCGCGACGTGCTGAAAATAAAGCGACTGCATAGATAAACGCAAAAAGGTTCCGCAAGCGACACGCGGAACCTTTTCTTTTTGCGCTGTATATATGTATCGCCGCAGAAATCGGGCTTGCGGCGCTTTTTCCGTCAAACTCGGTTACTCGACGCCCACCCCGATTATAGCGCCCACATGCGGGAACACATAGGCGGGGCGATACGGGAACATTTTTATGGTTTCCATGCTCGTCACGCCCGAGAGCACGAGTATGGTGTCAAGTTCACTTTCGATGCCCGCAATGATGTCGGTGTCCATGCGGTCGCCGATAATTGCGGCCTCGTCCGCCCTCGTGACGCCCAGCTTCTTTATCGCATGGCGCATCATCAGCGGGTTGGGCTTGCCCACAAAGTATGCCTTTTTGCCCGTCGCCATCTCGATGGGCGATATAAGCGCGCGGCAGGCGGGTATAATCCCTTGCTCGGACGGTGCGGTCAGGTCGGTGTTGGTGCCTATCAGCTTTGCGCCGCGCTGAACAAGCCGCACCGCATGCTCGATTTTCTCATACGAAAGCGAGCGCGTTTCGCCGAACACAACATAATCGGGGTTATAGTCGTTCATTGTCATCCCGGCATCGTAAAGCGCGTTGACCAGCCCCGGCTCCCCTATTACATACACGCTTGCGCCCGGGGACTGCGACGCCAAAAAGGACGCTGTTGCCAGCGCACTGGTGTAAAAGTGCTCTTCGCTGACCGAAAGCCCCATACGGGCGAGCTTTAGACTGAGCTCTCGCGGCGAGCGCTCGCTGCTGTTGGTCAAAAAAAGAAACTTCTTGTCGTTTTTCACAAGCCAATCGACAAATTCCGGCACATGCGGGAGCAGCCGGTTGCCGTGATAGATAACGCCGTCCATGTCGCATATAAAAGCTTTTTTCTCAAGAATTGCCGGTATCACTTCAGCCATATATGTTATCTCCTTGATTATCGTTATCTCTCTTAATTTTTTACATTATATCGCAATTATGACAAATTGTCTATAGACAAATCGCAAAAAACATGTATAATAGTATCTGACACAAATTTACCGGAGGTAAATGATGCTATGAAAATCGGCGTAATGGTTGAAAGCTTCCGCCGCGATTTTGTTGATGCCGTTCGCATCGCCGCAGAAATCGGGGCAGAGGGTATTCAAAAATATGCCACTCAGGATTACAATATGACCGACGCACAGGCACGCGAAATGCTCGATATCGTCGAGTCCCACGGACTGGTTTTCTCGGCACTGTGCGGCGACTTCGGTCATGGATTCACCGACCCCGACAAGAACCCCGAGCTTATAGACAAATCCAAGCGCGTGCTTGAGCTGTCAAAGAAGCTCGGCTGCTCCATCGTCACCACTCACATCGGCGTCGTGCCCGAAGAGGAAAACGAAACGAAAGAAATTATCCGCAAAGCATGCCGCGAGCTTGCCGAGTTCGGCGATTCTATCGGCGCATACTTCGCGGTCGAAACCGGCCCCGAGAAGGCGGTTGTTCTGCGTGACTTCCTGGACAGCCTGGGCGCAACCGGCGTCCGCGTCAACTTTGACCCTGCCAACCTTGTCATGTGCGTCGGCGACAATGCCGCCGAGGCTGCCAAAGTGCTTGGCCCGTATATCGTACATACCCACGCCAAAGACGGCATAATGATAGGCAACATGGAAGGCTGGGAGGAGCTGCCGCTCGGACAGGGCGACGTCAACTTCGACGAGTATCTGCCCGCGCTCGCTTCGACCGGTTTTAACGGATTTTTGACCATCGAGCGCGAGGTCGGCGACAATCCGGAGGCCGACATCCGCATGGCTGCCGACTTCCTGCGCGAAAAACTCAAAAAGTTTGGCCTTGACAAATAACTGTTTGCCGGCTGTTTTCATATAAATTTCATAGAAATCGAGTGCCGCTGCGCCTGACATCCGTCACGGTGCGGCGGCTTTTTGCTTTGCGCCGGGTGCTTGTGCGGCAACTGCCGCAGCAGAAAATCCGGCCGGCCTCACTGCCGTCTGCCCCTGTGCGGCGGAGTTTATATATTTTGCAAAATTTTCTCGGGTAAATAAGATTTTCTATTTCGCAGATAATATATATCATGTGATTTGTTTATAAAAAACCAATCAAATATTAAACAAATCATAAGTATTCGGTATCTTTAATCTTAAAACTTACCCTGCTATACTAAAACTGCACTTGCGGCCGGCTGCTGTGTCAAAATACACAACAACTACTGGGCATCTGTAATGGAAGTATTAAAACTAATCAATAACGCTATACTTGTGCTTTTTATTATTATTTACTCATACCAGCTGCTGTTTATCCCCATATCTGTTGCGGGGTGGCTGGCAAAATCGAAAAGCCGCAAAAGCGGCGAGCAAAAATCTGTCCCGCGCCTGCGATATGCGGTTTTGACCTGTGCACGCAACGAGGAGGCGGTGATAGGCGAGCTGCTGGACAGCATTGCGGCGCAGACCTACCCCGCCGAGCTTGTACAGACGTTTGTAATCGCAGACAACTGCACCGACTCGACGGCTGAAGTCGCCCGCGCGCATGGTGCGGTCGTGTACGAGCGGTTTAACACAGAGCTTGTCGGCAAAGGATATGCGATGGACGAGCTGCTTGCGCGCATCGACGAGGATTACGGCGACATATTCGACGGCTATATAGTGTTCGATGCCGACAACCTGCTTATGCCGGACTATATAGAGCGCATGAACGAGACTTTTGCGGCGGGCAAATGTGAAATTATAACCAGCTATCGCAACACCAAAAACTATGCCGACAACTGGATTTCGGCCGGATACGGGCTCAACTTCCTGCGCGACGCGTGCTGCCACAACCATGCGCGCAGCCTGCTCGGGACAAGCTGTTTTGTGACCGGCACCGGATTTCTGTTCAGCCGCAGGATAAAAAACAAAATCGGCGGCTGGCCGTATCACATGCTCAGCGAGGACATCGAGTTTACGGCCGACCAAATCCTGGACGGCGAGCAGATAGGATTTTGCCGGCAGGCCGAATTTTTCGATGAGCAGCCCACAAATTTTATTCAGTCGTGGCACCAGCGCATGCGCTGGGCAAAAGGCTATCTGCAAATGTACCGTCGCTATGGGGGCAGGCTGTTTTTGGGGATGCTGCGCGGGAGCTTCGCCTGTTTTGACATGACAATGTCGACCATGCCGGCCATGGTGCTCTCCATAGTCGGAATAGCCGCCAACGTGACGCTTGCGGCTGCCGGCGCGCTGCTCGGCGACAACATTATGATAGCCGTTTCGTCGCTTTGCATAAGCACTCTTTATGCATATCTGACACTTTTCGTGCTCGGGCTTATAATCACCCTGACCGAATGGAGGCAAATTCGCGCGTCCACCGCAGGAAAACTAATTTACACGCTTACCTTCCCTATTCTGATGTTCACATATATCCCAATCTCGTTTGCCGCATTATTTGCCCGCGTGACCTGGAAACCCATCGAACACAGCGTCGTGGGACGCGCGCAAAAGCTGCTTTCACCGCGCGACGACGCGCTTTAGCCACAAAACAAAAACCGGGCCAATTGCATTTGGCTCGGTTTTATCCCTTGTCTTTATCCAAAAAACAGCCGTTTGAGCCATCATGCCCAAACGCGCGTCGAAAGACCTGTTGTGTTATTTGATAATCTCTCCGTAAACTTCTCCACAGCTTGCGTTTGCGGCATTCGATTCGTCGGTGTCAATGTGCATGGCGAGCGCAAAACTGGGGCTTACGCGCACAACCACGTCGCCAAAAACAAGCGAACGTTCGGGAGTGTCAACCTTCACCGAAACAACCTGCCTGTCCGTCACACCGATACGCTCCGCGTCTTCGGGCGTCATATGTATATGCCGTTTTGCGACGATAACGCCCTCGTCGAGTGTCACTTCACCGCACGGGCCAACGAGCTTGCAGCCGGGAGTGCCGGCAATGTCCCCGCTTTCGCGCACCGGCGCTGCGATTCCGAGAGTGCGCGCGTCGGTCATTGAAACCTCGACCTGACCCGCGGAACGCTCCGGCCCCAAAATTGAAACATTTGCTATCTGGTTTCTCGGCCCGACCACCGTCACGCGCTGCTCACACGCATACTGCCCGGGCTGGCTGAGATCCTTCTTTTTGGTGAGCGTGGCACCTTTGCCAAACAAAATCTCCACCTGTTCGGCGGTCAAGTGGACATGGCGCGCAGATGTCTCGACCAGCACTTTATTGTCCATTCCTATAAAACTCCTTGTCGATTGCATATTTATTTTATTATTATCCACAATACAATTATAAGCTTTTTATTTTAATTTTTATATGGCTAATAATGAATATTCGATAAACAAGGAGCTATTACATGGATTTCCTGAATTTTGCATCATTTACCAATGTTAAAAACAGCGATTCGGACGAGCGAGATGAAGGAAGCCCCCCGCCTCCCATGGGCTCACCCTCATGCGACGGCTCGGTAACCGTGCGAAGTCGCGGGGTTGCCGTCCACTGCATTACAATAATCGGGCAAATTGAGGGCCACTATATGCTCGGCAGCGGCACTAAAACCACCAAATACGAGCATCTCATACCCCTGCTTTTCGCGGTGGACGAGGACGAGAAAATCGGCGGCGTGCTGATTATCCTCAACACGCAGGGCGGCGACGTCGAGGCCGGGCTCGCGCTGTCCGAGCTTATTGCCAGCATGCGCAAACCCACCGCTTCGCTTGTGATTGGCGGCGGACATTCAATTGGCGTTCCGCTCGCCGTATCCGCCGACCGCTCGTTTATTGTGCCTTCCGCGACCATGACGCTGCATCCGGTGCGGATAAACGGGCTTGTGCTCGGCGCACAGCAGGCCTATGACTATCTGAACAAAATGCAGGAGCGCATCATCCGCTTTATATCAGAACACTCGGGAGTTTCCGCCGAAAAGCTGCGCGAGTTTATGTTCAAGACCGACGAGATTGCGACCGACCTTGGCACCGTGCTCAACGGCTATGAGGCGGTCGAGGTCGGCTTAATTGACGAGATAGGCGGCATTGCGCGCGCCTGCGACTGGCTTACCGAACAGGCACGAAAGGCAGAGGTTGACAAAAATCAGGGCAAATGATAAAATGACAATGCCTTTGTTTTAACCTATTCAATACCGACACAGGAGTAACGCGGATGCGCAAATAACTGTTCCGACTCAGGCCAAAATCGAGTTACCCCGGTCATACCCGGGCTTTGTTTTGGTGCCGTCGGAACGCCCCGCAATGCGGGGCAGTTTGCGCATTCGCGTTTTTTCGGCAAATCCGGTCGGAAGCTGCGGCTGCGCCGCAAGCTCGGCAGCCGTCCACTTCCGATTTTGGCGGTATAACAGGCAAAAACGCACACCTGAACTAATGCCCCTGTGCATTTTGTCGCCGATAAACCGGGAAAAGTCGCAAACCTGCCCCGCATAACCGTATGGCCATATATCACCGCAGATGACACCGGGAGGATTGCGATGTCCGTTATAAAAATCATAAACCTTACATTCGGTTATGACGCCTCGGCCGTCAATGTATTTGAAAATCTTTCGCTCGAGCTTGACTCCGACTGGCGGCTCGGGCTTGTCGGTCGCAACGGGCGCGGGAAAACCACGCTGATGAAGCTGCTTGCGGGCGAGCTTGCCGAATACAGCGGCAAAATCAAGGCAAGCGTGGAGTTCGAATACTTTCCGCCCGTCGTGCCGGACGAAACCAAACCCACATTAGAGGCGCTTCGCGACATCAGAGGCGCAAAGGACTGGCGGCTGCAGCGCGAGCTAACCCTGCTCGGCGTGCGGGAGGATGCCATGGAGCGGCCGTTTTGCACGCTTTCGCCCGGCGAGCGGACCAAAGCGCTGCTTGCCGCGCTGTTTTCGCGCGAAAACGCGTTTCTCTTAATAGACGAGCCGACAAACCACCTTGACGAGCCGGCGCGCGAGGCTGTTGCCGAATATATGCGCTCAAAGCGCGGGTTTATTCTCGTATCGCACGACCGCGCGTTCCTTGACGCCTGCGTCGACCACATACTTGCGCTTAACCGAAACAGTGTCGAGGTGCAGTCGGGCAATTTTTCGCAGTGGTATTACAACAAACAGCTGCGCGACGAGTTTGAGCTGGAGCAAAACGAAAAGCTGCGGCGCGAGATTCGCCGGCTTGAGAATGCCGCACGCCGCACCAAGGAGTGGGCGGACAGGGCCGAGGCCTCAAAAATCGGGCTGGACTCGCGTCAGCGCGAGAAAAAATCGGGCGGCTGGCGCGCCTATGCGGGCGAAAAATCACGCAAGCTGCAAAAGAAGCGCAAAAATCTCGAGCGCAGGCAGGCGGAGGCTATAGAGCAGAAGTCCTCGCTGCTGCGCGACGTCGAGGAGCGCGAGGAGCTGAGCCTCTCGCCGCTGCGCCATCACACCGACCGGCTGGTCGAGCTGCGAAACGTTTCGATTGACTACGGTAGCGGCGAAATCTGCTCGGATATAAGCTTTTTTATAAAGCGCGGCGACCGCATAGCCCTGCGCGGCTCGAACGGCACCGGCAAATCGAGCATTATAAAGCTGGTTTTGGGCGAAAAAATCCCGCACACCGGTGAGGTTTTCACAGCGTCCGGGCTTAAAGTCTCCTATGTGCCCCAGGATGCCTCGTCACTTTCCGGCAGCCTTGACGATTACGCCGACCGGTACGGCGCCAACCGCACGATGCTGCGCACTATCCTGCGCAAGCTCGATTTCCCGCGCGAGGCGTTTTTGCGCGACATTTCGACCTACAGCTCCGGACAAAAGAAAAAGGTGGCGCTCGCAAGATCGCTTTGCGAGTCCGCACACCTTTACGTTTGGGACGAGCCGCTGAATTTTATCGACCTTATGTCGCGTATCATGATAGAGGAGCTTATTACGGAGTACCGGCCCACGCTGCTGTTTGTCGAGCACGACCGGGCGTTCCGCGAAAATGTCGCGACAAAGACGGTCGAGCTCGGCTGGATTGCCATGCCGGATAGAGACGAGCTTGACCGGCTCATCCGGCCACAGCCGGACGAAACTTGACCGGACTGCTGCTCCATAGCGTCCATTGCCCTAAAGCCGCTTCGCAGGTAAGCGATTTTGACCGATACTACTGCTCAAGCGGGACGAATCGCGCGGCTTTCGTGTTGACATCGGTCATACCGCTAATGTGTCCCAGCCCGAACGGGACGAATCGCACGGCTTTCGTGTTGGCATCGGTCTTCTCGCCAACACCCCCACCCGAGCAGGATAGACA
>ERZ773359.3112-NODE-3112-length-19661-cov-5.054065_pt1 | contig 19661 bp, 17 predicted proteins | sample MGYA00374955_ERZ773359 | MGnify/ENA primary metagenome ERZ773359 (study PRJEB29098, sample SAMN04486028) | biogas fermenter metagenome | study: EMG produced TPA metagenomics assembly of the Biogas fermentation microbial communities from Germany - Plant 4 DNA1...
CCCCAATACTTACCATCATATTTTAAAGCTTCTTCTACTGCTTTGAGACTTGAAGGTAAGTTATCATAATATTCAGCAGGTAAAATATCACCCATTGGTAATACTGCTCCAGCTGCTACAAGCTCCCAATAACCTATTTTATTTTGAGCATGCCATAAATCATGAGTAGATTCACCAGCAAGTAAACGGTTAAAGTTCACTTCAGGAATATCACTAGTGTGTAAGAATTCAATTTTTACATTAAAATATTTTTCCGCTTCTTGAATACGGTTCATCACCGGCACATGGGATTCAAAATAACCTGGTAATCTATCACTAGTCCAAGAAATAATTGTTACCGTTTCCCCGCCAAAATCATAACTGCCTAGTGGTTAAAAACCCAAATCAGTCAGTACATCTGCTGACGCAAATGATGATATAACCAATAACCCAACTACAACAACCAAAACTGTAAGTAATCTTAGTTTTTTACTCAATACAAAACACCCTCCTATTTTTTGGTTTGTAATAAATTGTAATATATCGGTTATGGTTATTATGTTTCTCCACTAAATGGAAAATCCCGGCTAAACATAGAGGTATTTACAAAAAAAGAGAGGATTAAAATCCTCTCTTTCCTGACTAATTATGTCTAACCTTATTGATTAAATAATTCATCCAGTTTAGTCTGAATGATTGGTTTGATTTCAGCCATACCAGCAACTGCACCTTTGTTGCCAGCAACGATATCTCTAAATACTTGTTTTACAGTATCATCTTTTTCAAAGAAGTTCTCGAACACACGAGAGGCTGTACCATCCCATTCCATGTTAGCTGTAATCAATACGTCAGCTGCATCTTGGCTTCTTACATGAGAAGCAATGAAGTCATTAACAGTTACGTCATCTTCTTGCCATAAAAATGCTCTTAACGCAGCTAAAGCTTCTGGATCTTTAGCATTAACTGGAATTAAAGTTGTACTAATTGCTTGTACTGTCCAGTAATGTTGATCAGCATTTGGTCCTTTTGGTAGTGGAACAATACCCCACTCATCTTGCATTTCAGCTAAAACATATTTGGCAATGTTGGAAGATGTAACTGAGAAATACATAGCTGCTTTACCATTTAAGAAAGTATTTCTTAAATCGCCAGAGCCATAAGTTGGCATAGCTACTTGTAAATCAGTCCAAAGTTCTTTAGCAAATTCTAATGCAGCAATGTATTCTGGCTCATCACCAGTAAAAACAACGCGACCGTCAATTTCTTGAGTTAGCTTAGCACCATTAGATACAGCTAAGTCCCAACTTCTAAGGTCTACAATACCCCATTGATCAGTTTCGCCGTCACCATCAGTATCTCTGGTAGTTTTAATAGCGATTTCGCGAGCTTTATCCCAAGTCCACTCGCCGTCTAAATATAATTCATATAAATCTTCAATACCTTCTCTTTCAAGTAAGGTTTTGTTATAAACTACAAAAAGCATGTCATTTTGGTAACCGTATAATGGCAACCATTCAACAGTTCCAATACCCCAATATTTACCATCATATTTGAAAGCTTCTTCAGTAGCTTGTAAGCTTGGTGGTAGATTTTCATAGTATTCCGCAGGTAAGATATCACTCATTGGAAGAACAGTACCACCAGCTACTAATTCCCAATAACCAATTTTGTTTTGGGCATGCCATAAATCATGAGTAGATTCACCAGCTAATAAGCGGTTATAGTTTACTTCAGGAATATCTCGAGTATGAAGGAATTCAATTTTAACATTGAAAAGCTCTTCAGCTTCTTGAATTCTTTCCATTACAGGAACATGAGTTTCAAAATAACCAGGAATTCTATCACTAGTCCAAGAAATAATAGTAACAGTTTCCCCGCCAAAATCATAACTGCCTAAAGGTTTAAGGCCTAAGTCTGTTAATACATCTGCTGAAGCAAATGCTGAGCTTAGTAAAAGAACGCTCATAACAAGAACTAAAGCTACAGATAGTTTATATGTTTTCTTCATGTTAAAACTCCTCTTAATAATTTTTTTTGACATAGCGCTGCTCAAAATCCCCTTTCCCCCCTTTCAACATACAATAAGTTTAATAATATTTACATCTATTGCTTTCTATACCGGTCGGAAAATCCCCTGCTAAATGTATGTAAAATATCCATTAACCAAATGTTTGATTAATAGTTTTTCGGATAAATTCGAATTGGTTCCAAAAGACCAGATTTTATCCGACCCCGATCATAATGTGCTAAATGAGCAAAACGCCCTTTATATAGCTCTCGTTCTAATTCTAAAGTTCCACACATTTCATTAGCTGGTGTATTATAAACTCGTACTTGAATCCGGTGTTTCCCTTTTGTTAAGTCAGATACATGAATTCGATAAGGCCTAAAAGGCATTTTTCCTACTTCTTGACCATCAATGTAAATTATGGCATGACTATAAAGCTGTTCTACTTCAATTACCGCTTGTTCTTGCTGGCTGTCCCAGATAAATTCCCCTGTATAATATAAATCACCAGAATAGCCAGGAAAACCTAACTCAGCCCAATCCGGCCATTGTTCACCTGGTAAAGCACGATTAGTACCATCAGGTAGCTTAATGGACCAATTTATTGGTGTTACTACTTCACCTAACTGGTAAGTGGTACCTAAAGATGTATCTCCCTGGTGCTCCACAACAAAGACTTTTAACTCCATTGATAGAAACCGAGTCCTAACTTGCAATTTTGCTCCAGTGGTTAATAGAGCTAGAGTCTGGTCTACCAAGGATAATTCATATAATGCGCCCTCTGTATTAAACTCTAAGTCAGCCTGAGCATAGCGATTTTGCTCATTCAACAATAGATAAACTGTTCTTTCTTTTCCCTTACGAACAGCCAAAGAAATCTTTCCTTTGGTATCTATATTGACCATTTTCGGCAAAAAGTTTTCTAAATCCAAAACTTCATTGCAGATTACCGCTTGATCCGCCAACGGCCAAATTGGTTTAAACACAGCAATTACTTTGCCGCCTTGATTATGAAATGCTTTTAATTTGGCTATAACTTCTTCACCCATGGTTGTGCCAGGCGGAATAATGATGGTGTCAATTAAATATCCTGATTTAGTCCGCAGTCCGCCAACATCGACGGACAATTCTAATAAAGCCTCTTGCCAAATATAATCAAAGGTATAGGGAGCATAAGTTAGATATTCCGCTATGTTTCTTACCCATTCCCAAGGTAAAGCCTCTGCATTGGCAATTCCTGTTCTTCTCAATCCTAATTGCGCCCGATGAAAATCTAAGGCAGGCAAATATAATGCAATATGGTTAGCTGCTTCGCCTGCTGAACCAATTGCTGAAGCCAAAGCCATCCGTTCATAAATTAAGCGACCAAAGGGTTCTTGCAACATATGATGAGGCATTTGAGGACTACGTTCATGAGCTGGCGGTTTATTACCGGAATACATTAAATGAAAATCATTAATACCCCGAATAACCTGATGATCAGTGATAAACCGCATTAAATCCCCACTTAAACCTAAACCCATGCCAGCAAATGTTTCACTAGTTGCCCGTTCCCGACCAAGTAAATTTTTTATAGAACCAGCAAAGCGAGGAAAGTCAGCATAATAATTTGGCGCAATTTGAGCCCATATTACGTCAATAGCTGGTCGATGGTTATACCGTAAATTCTTATAAAAGTGTCCGCTAATTGTCGACATAGTATTATAGTGGTGGTCTAAATCCAGATGACCAGATAATTCCAAACCACGTTCTTCACACCAGCGACTCATTTCTCCATAATAAGCTTCGGCAGCCAAATCTGTCCAAACCTCAAAGAAATCATCTGTATATTGAGCAATTTCACCCCGGGCATAATAGGTTTTAATCATTAACTCTGGCAAAATACTTAGTAAATCATAGCCCTTTTTCTTCTTAAATACTTCTGATAAGCTTTCTGTCCAAGGAAAGGCATAGGCTACATAAGGCTCATCATAAAAAAATCCTTTAACTGTAGAGCCCATATACTCCTTAAATCGGCTGTAATACATTTCGTGCATAACTTCAATAAACCGCTGTGTTGCCTCTGGTTTGAGCATATCAATTATGGACATTGCCGGATCGCCTGGAAAAGACTTAAAAGCGGATTTAGCTTGGTGTGGATCATATTCCCATTGAACAATAACTAAGCGATCCTCCTCTGTTTTACCTGTATATGTAAAATATTCTCCAGCTTTCAAAGATAGTGACTGATAGCTACCGTCAATAGTAATTACACCAGCAGCTAAATATTGTTCAGGTACATATACCGTAACACTATCGCCCTTTGTCACAAAACAGTCAAGGGCAATTTTTAAACGTTTCAACCGATAAGCTGGTTCAGTACATACCAATCCGCCAGCTGTACCACTCGGATAACCCCAATCATCAAAGATCCAAACCTCTAAACCTTCTTCTTTTGCTGTACGGAAAGCAACCTCATAAGCATGAAGCATTTTTTCCATCCAGGCCTGATTGGCTCTTCCTTGAAACTCACCACTAATTATAATATTAAATCCACCAAAACCTTGTTGTTTACACCAACGAACATATTCAATAATGTTATCATCATCTTGATCGATATTTATCCCAAAAAATACCAAAGGTCGATATTTATTGATATCTAAGCCCAATTTATTTGTTAAGTAATTAATAAGCATTGTAACCTGCTCACCTCCATTATTATATCTATACTATACACAATAACTATGTTTAATACAATCAAAACTCGTATTACTTCTAACTTGGAGATCCTTTTTCCAACAATTTTTACCAGAAAATAAAGGATTTTGGTAACAAATACCTAATAATAATCTAGGTAAATCAAAATCTTTATTAAATTGTAAAAGGAGCCGAATGGCGATGGCAGATTCCACGTTATCAAGAGACCAGCAACAATTCGGTAGTGCTCTATTACAAAACCTTCCGGGAATCGTATATCGTTGTAAATACGATAGCAACTGGTCAATTGATAATATTCAAGGTATTTGTGAACCTATTACTGGCTATAGTGCAGCAGAATTAATCCAAAACAAGCAATCAATTCGTAACTTAATAATAGAATCTTATCGTGAAAAATACTTGCTTAAATGGCTTACCTGTCTAAATAATAAAACCATCTTTCAGGACGAATATTTGATAATCACTAAAGATGGTTCAAATAAATGGCTTTCTGAACAGGGTGTCGGGATTTATAATGAGCATGGTCAAGTAATCGCTATTGAAGGTTTTATCACTGATATAACTGAACGCAAATTAGCTGAGCTAGCACTTTTCAATGAGAAAGAAAGATTGCGAATCACCTTACAATCGATTGGTGATGGAGTAATAACCACAGATGAGCATGGTAAGATTACCATGCTTAATCAAGTTGCAGAAGAAATTACCGGATGGGCTCACGAACATGCAATTGGCCGCGACTTTGATGAGGTATTTAATATTTTTGATGAAACTACCAATTGCAAATGTGCTAGTCCAATTCAACAAGTGTTAGAAACGCATGAGGTTGTTGAATTATCTCCAAACACGGTTCTAATTGCTAAAGATGGAGTAAAGCGATTTATTGGCGATACTGCTGCACCAATTAAAGATGCTGCTGGCAAAATCTTAGGCATAGTTGTTGTCTTTCGAGATGTGACCCAAGAACGGCTGCAAGCCTACCGAGAACAGTATACAGCCTTTCATGACGTTCTAACTGGATTACATAATCGCGCCTACTTTGAAGACACTTTATCCTCAATGAATGAACCAGATACACTACCAATCTCCATAATTTTCGGTGATTTAAACGGACTTAAATTAACAAATGATGTTTTTGGTCATCAAGAAGGAGATCAACTATTAGTTAATATTGGTAGAATTTTAAAACGCTTTTCTGGTGAAAAAGGCATTGTTGCTCGCTATGGTGGAGACGAGTTTTCCTTGCTGTTACCAAATACCAGCGAACAAGAGGCAGAAAAAATCTGCAAGGAAATCAAATTAGCCTGCAAAGAAGCTAAACATGAACCGATCTCACTAAATATCGCTTTAGGCTATGCTACAAAAAACAGAGTAAATGATAATATCTATGATATTCTTAATAAAGCGGAAGAGGATATGTACTCTAAAAAACTAGTAGAAAGCAAAGAGTTTCAAAGAGCCATTATTGCTTCTTTAACAAAATTGCTAAAGTCTAAAAGCAGTGAAACGGAAGAACATACTAGACGGATGGTAAAACTGTCGTTTGCTTTAGGCAAGGCTTTTGGGTTAGCCGAGCCTAATTTAGAAGAGCTAAGGCTTTTAGCTGTCTTGCATGACATTGGGAATATAAGTATAAAAAATAGTATCTTAGGTAAGCCGGGATCATTAACTGAAAGTGAATGGCAGGAAATTAAGAAACACCCGCAAACAGGCTTTCGCATTGCTCAAACATCGCCTGAATTAGTGCATATTGCCGATGCTATTTTATCTCACCATGAACGATGGGATGGTCAAGGATATCCCCAGGGCTTATCTAATCGTGATATCCCATTAATTTCACGCATGCTTGCCATTGTAGATGCTTACGAGGCAATGACTGGCTATCGTGTTTATAAACAAGCCATCAGCCATGAAGCAGCTATGAACGAGATTGAAAGAAACTCTGGTTCCCAATTCGACCCATATCTAGTTAATTTATTTATTAAAATTATGGATGAACAACCCGAATTAAGAGAAATTGATGCATCAACAAGTTAGAAGACCCAGGTAACAAAAAGAAAACCTGGGTCTTTTTTAACCAACTATCCAGGCAATCACCGTACAAACAATGATGCCAACAATTGTTGGTAAAACTGCTGCAAGGATAGTCCACTTCTTACTGCCCGTTTCCTTTTTTATTGTTAAAAGCGTAGTACCACAGGGAAAGTGCAGCAAAGAAAAAAGCATAAAATTTAAGGCGGTCAGCCAAGTCCAACCCTGATCTAATAATAACTGACGAAAAGCACTTAGACTATCTAACTCAATCATGGCTCCTTCTGATAAATAGGTCATAACCATAATCGGAATCACAATTTCATTAGCCGGTAGCCCTAAGATAAAGGCCAGTAGAATTACTCCATCTAAACCCATTATCCTGCCTAAGGGATCAAGAAAGTCGGCTAAATAGGCAATAAATGAATACTCACCAACTGTAATATTAGCCAAGAACCAGATTAAGGCTCCAGCTGGCGCAGCTACTTTAACTGCTCGCCAGAGAACAAAAATCGTCCGGTCGAAAAATGACCGAATCAGCACCGTAATTACTTGCGGTTTCCGATAAGGTGGCAGTTCTAATGTAAATGAAGAAGATTCACCTTTTAATAAAGTTCTGGATAGTAACCAAGAAATTGCTAAGGTAATCATAATTCCTGTTATAACAATACTAGCCACAACTAGTGCTGATACCAAAGAACTGCTAGCCATGCTAATCCCAACAGCCATAAACATACTGCTCATAGCAATTAAACCTGGAAAGCGCCCATTACAAGGCACAAAATTATTGGTTAAGATTGCTATTAAGCGTTCCCGAGGTGATTCAATGATCCGAGCAGCAATTACTCCTGCTGCATTACAACCAAAGCCCATCGACATAGTTAAAGACATTTTTCCATGAGCGCCAGAACGTTTAAACAGATGATCTAAGTTAAAAGCTACCCTTGGCAAATAACCTAAATCCTCTAGTAAAGTAAACAAGGGGAAGAAGATCGCCATTGGCGGCAACATAACGGAAACCACCCAAGATAATCCCCGATAAACCCCTAAAACTAACAAACCATATAACCACTCTGGTGCCTGCACCAATTGGAATACGAAGGTTAGTTGCCCTTCAAACCAAAAAAATAAATCAGATAGAAGTTGTGACGGACAATTCGCTCCAACAATTGTGATCCAAAAGACAACACCTAAAAGTAAGAACATCAACGGATAGCCAAAGTACTTAGAGGTCACCAAATCATCGATTAACTGATCCCAATCTCGACCTTGATCTTTAACGACTGTAACCTGATTAGCAATCCTCCGTGCATAATCATATAAAGTAGTTACAATCAGATCCCCATTTTTTTCGTAATTATCAGCTAAACGCAAGTCTGGTCACCTCCTGAATTCCTCTTAAGATCGACTGATCTCCCTCCAATAATCGAAGTGCTACCCACCTTTTATTCAATGATTCTGGTAAGTAGTGTAATTGCTTAATTAAATCGCTAATCTTATTTTCTAATTCAGGCGGATAGTGAATTTTTAGCGGGTTAGTTTTGATTTTTCCATGAACTAATAAATGGATTTGTTCTTGTAACTCTTTTAAGCCAATCCCACGCCGAGCAACGGTTTCCACAACTGGTACTCCCAATTCGTCACCTAATTTTGCTGCATTCACTTGAATATTTTTGCGCTTAGCTTCATCAACCAAATTTAAACAAACTACTACCTGACTGGTAATTTCTAAAACTTGGAGAACCAGATTTAGATTTCTTTCCAAACTAGTAGCATCCACAACTACTACTGTCGCATCGGGTTGACCAAAACAAATAAAATCCCTTGCTACTTGTTCTTCTGGCGAATGAGCCAACAATGAATAAGTTCCTGGTAAATCAACTAGAGTATACTGTTCATTTTGATAACGATAAAAGCCCCAAGCTTGTAACACGGTCTTACCTGGCCAATTTCCTGTATGCTGCTTTAGTCCTGTTAGCCGATTAAATACAGTACTCTTACCCGTATTTGGATTACCAGCTAATGAAATTAAGTAGTCACTCATTGATCGCAACCTCCGAAAAAGGTTTTATGCTAATTTGTTTACTATCATTAACTCTTAAAGCCACTATAGAACCGCGAATCAGATAGGCTATTGGATCCCCTGCTGGACTCTTCCTTATAGTTTTAACTACGGTACCAGGAACCAAACCTAAATCTAATAACCGTCGCCGGGTAAGCCCGTGGGCATCGATAACCGTAACGATCCCACTCTCGCCTACTGGCAACTGATCCAAGGAGATGATCATCAGCAATTCCCACTTTCTCCAATTTGCTATTAGACTATGTTTTTACTTTGGTTTGGTGCCTGGCTAATAAAAAACCTCACTACAGGATTAAGACCTGAGTGAGGTAATTTTCATTTGACTGCCAGCTGGCAGCTGGACTTGCCAGTAATTTTCCTCTCCTAACTGCTGTACTTGTCCTGGTTGACACTCAACCTTATATTTGCCGAAACCAGCTGGTAATCCCAAAGTAATGTTAGTATCTCGCATAGCAGTGATTTCAACACTTAAATTTGCCTGTGTTTTGTCCCATATAAAACTAACTGTGCCAGTGCAAAAATGAAGGTTTTTCACTTTTCCAGTATTCCATTTGCTAGGCAAAGCTGGCAAAATTCGTACTAAATTAGCTGAAGAATAGATTAACATTTCTTGTACAGCTGCTGTCCAGCCTAAATTAGCATCAATTTGGATTGGAGCTGAATTCATTGTTAAGCAAATCCCCATATTACGCCAATCATTATGCAGAGTAAAGAAGTTATTAATAATACAAGATCGGGCTAGCAAATCTAAACACTCAAGAGCACTATCTCCATCCCCTAATCGAGCATAGATATTAGCCATGTGAGCTAAAGACCAACCTGTTTGATCACTTAAACCTACCACCAAACGTTTTTTCACTGCCTGTTCAAAAGCAGCAAACAATTCTGGTTCGGTTTCCTTAGTTACTTCATGACCAGGAAAAACTGGATATAAATGGGATAAATGACGGTGGTTATAATTATCCTGAAAATCGGGATATATCCATTCCCGTACTGCCCCTTCCTCATTTATTTGGTACGGTGGAATTTTAGCTAGAATTGCTTCCCATTTCTCAACCTGCTCAGTATACATACCAGTTATTTTACTACCAGCGATTAAGTTATTGAATAATTCTTTAATAATAGCAATCTCCATTGTAGCATTGATGGTAGAAGGCATTGGATGAGCTAAAGCTGCACTTTCTGAGGTAACAAAATTCCGTGGTGAATTTTCCGGTGACACAGACGGATATACCTGGTAATAACCATCTTCATTTAACTCTAAAAAATCTTCATAAAATAAAGCAGCTTCTCGCATAAACGGCAAAATTTTGTCTTTTAGAAAATCTAAATCACCAGTATACAAATAATATGCATAAAAATGCTGTGCTAACCAGCCTGCAGCACCTGTCCAATTAACAATCACTGGTACCACCTGACAGGGAACGCCAATTCCTGGAGTTGTACCTGCTGGTATGAATATACCCCGACAGCCATAAATATTTCTAGCATTTGTACGAAAATCATCTAACATTGATTCATAATAATTAAATAAGGCGGGAAGCAACTGGGACAAACCGCCTGTCAAGGCATGCCAGTAAATCATTTGTACATTTTCATTGGCCATGTAATGACTCCAAATAGCCCGATAACTACCAACCCAAGCCCCATACATGTGGGCTGGCAATCCATCGGGTCGAGTAGAGGAAATAAACAAATATCTGCCAAAAGCCCACATTTTCTCGATTAATTCTAAGGGTGCTTCTCCCTCATAAGCAGCCAATAGCAATTCTTCATTAGAACGTTGGCTGTTTTCTGTGCCTAAGCTTAACTTCACCGAATTAAACAGGGCTGTATGTATTTGACAGTGATCCGCTAATAAGCTGTGATAATCTTTAGATTCAGCGGCCAGTTTTGCTTTTAAGGCCGCCCAATCAGTTTGGCGCTGGCCATTAATAAAGACCTTAACCAAAATGGTAGCTTGTTTGGCGTTTTTAACAATTAATTGCTGTTGATCATGACAAAGCTGACCATCACTGGTGATAATTCGAGCCACAGCACCAAAATCTGTTCCGTCCTGATGGGTTGCAGCATAAAACAAATATTCACCATCAGCTATAACCTGTAAACTGGCTTGATAATCTTCCCGATAGGGATGCTTTTGCTCATGTAAATCAAAAGTAATTGCAAAATTGACCAGTCCGTTGTCAGCGGTAATTTGATAGGCTATTAAATCAGCAGCCCGCGAAACAAATATAGCCCGCTGATAGGTAGTATCTCCATCCTGCCAGCTAACAGTAACTTCCCCAGTTTCCATATTTAAACAGCGACGATAGCCCCGAAATCCCTGTTTTGTTTCCATTTTCAATTTTAAATCGGCAACTGGTAAGGGAGATGCAAACCTTGATTGGTAACCTGTTTCCTTAAGCGCATCAGCAATTATACCATTAGCTTCTTGATACCTGCCCTCTTTCATCAACTCTCTAGTCTTTGCTAATGCTCCGCTTATATCTGGAACAGCATCTTTCCGCCCTGCATGCCACAGCTCTTGATGGTTAATCAAAATAGTTTCATTAAAAACTCCGCCAAAAACAGCAGCACCTATTTTACCATTACCTGATGGTAATGCTTCTCGCCACATATTTCCCCACCAGGAAGCCGGATACTTTAAAATCAATCGATTAGGACTATTCATTGCTTCGGTCATCTATTTCCCACCTTCAGAATAATCTTGTTAAGCTAATTCTCCATTGCTCTGAATAAACCTGCTGTTAGACAAAGAAGAAGGCGACCAACTGATCGCCCTAAGTTCTTATTGATTTAATCCTAGTCCTGAAATCAACTGATTTAGTTGGTCAGTCAAATCATTACCACCATCGCCAGACAAATCTTGTAACATTTTAGTTAGTACCGGCAATGCTTTGGCGGCTTGCTCTTTCAATTCTTCCGGATTGGCTCGACCGGGATTTGTTAGACTTGGTAATAGTTCTTGCAACTGACTTAAATCAAGAGATGTATTATTATTGGCAGAATTCAGTAATCCAGGTAGTAACATCATTAGTGTTGGTAGCATATTCATTAGTTTATCTAAATTAAAACGATTGGAACCATCACCTCTTCCATCTGACTTTAAGGAATTCATTAAATCCGGCAGTACACTTGCTAGCAGTGGTAAAGCAGTATTCATCAATTCTTCAAGATTTGCTCCACTATCAGTATTACGTTTATTTGGTTTTAATGAGTTCAAGGTTGACACCTCCTCAAGATTAGCATTAGGCTCTTTCAAGCATATTATATTACTAAAACACATAAAGGGTATTAGGAAAAGCGAGCTATTTCCACTATGGTGGAGCGAACTCCACCATAGTGATTGGGAACAATAATTTTTTAAATACTAGGCGAATAAAATAATGGCTACAGCTAGAACTACTAATAAAATAACTAAAAGGATGAAAGTTTCTTGAGTGTTAGTCACCAAATCCACCTCCTAAAGCCAAATTGAAGGCTTTGCCCGCCCTTCACTGTTAATATATTAAAGCCAACAGTAAAGGGTAATAAGCTTGTTTTCCTAATTTACCAATCTTAAATAGAAGGTGATCATTATCAAACGACAGCTGCCAATTGGCTTTTTGGTTAATTCAACTGCTAAATTACCGATCTATACTGATTTATCTACTACTAATCAGTTTCGTTTATTTGTTTTTGAACCAGCAAATATCGATTGGCAAACAAATACTGCTCATGGTTTGCTACTTAATAGAGGTCATTGGTTTTGGAAAAGAAGGCAACTACCAAAAGTAATTTATAATCGAATTTATCCTGAATCAAAACTAGTTAATAGTAAACTGCAGCAGCTGCCAGACCAAATCATCCTCTTTAATCAAGTCACCCAGTTTGATAAATGGCAAGTATATCAAAGTTTGCAAACTAATCAATTGGTTAAGCAACATTTACCAGCAAGTTATCCTTACGACCCCGAACACTTGCCCGACTTAATCAACAAACATCATAAACTGATTCTCAAACCAAAAAAAGGCCATCAAGGAGTCGGCATTTGGCGCCTTGAGCTATTAGAGAATGAATCCTATGCCTTATACCGGGATCTTGAGTTTCCCGCTATCTTACCTAATAATCCGCTAACTTTAGCTTTGGTTAACTTAATAATCGACCCTGAGCTGTATCTAATCCAAGAATATCTAGATTTCCAAACTATTGATGGACAGCACTTTGATGTAAGGATATTAGTGCAAAAAAATCAAAAGGGTCAATGGGAAGTTACGGCTGCTTTAAGCAGAATTGCCAAAAGCAACTACTTTATCACTAATATTAGTGACCGTTCGGTAAAAGGATTCACTCTACTACAAAGGCTTAATCTACCTGCTTTAGCAATCATGACAAATATTGAGCAAATTAGTAAAGAAACAGCACAAACCTTGGAGAAAGATTTTGGACATTTAGGAGAAATCAGTGTGGATTTTGGCTTAGATCAGCAAGCCAAGCCATGGATTATTGAGGTTAATGGCAAACCGAACAAAGAATTATTTAACGAAATATTACCAACAAAAACCATCAGCAAAATCTATCTGCAGCCTATCCTCTATGGGCAATATCTAAATTCACTCAGCCACTAGTCTGCCAGAACTATTTTTTCTAAAATTAGTACCTTCTATTTTTACCAATCATATAATTTTAGTAAACGAATAAGGGAGATGGATTAGATGAGCATCCCTAATTCTGGAGCGGTAGTTGGATTAATTGGACTTCCTGGCTCTATTCCTTTCCTTCTGTCCCAGGTTACTATTAAAGTTCTAGATAATGAAGGGCATCTTGTACAGGAAACTGTATCAAATAAGCAAGGCTTGTATTTTTTACATCAAATTCCAGCTGGCTCTTATACTTTATTGTTTGAGCACGAAAACTATTTACCAGTTTCTAAGTCAGTTACTATCCCTCCGCTGTCGATCCAATCGATAAATGTAGAGTTGCAACCGCGAACTAGTCTTGTAACAGGAGTAGTGACCTGGGAGATAACAAACCAGCCAATAACTGATGTTACTATTTTAATTCGAAATGGTATTATTCCGATTAGTAGATTAACTACGGATCAAAATGGGAAATTTGAAGTACAGCTACCAGTGGGAGATTATAATGTGGATTGTTACAAGCCAGGCTATTTTCGCCAATCAGCCGAAGTATCTCTTGTGGAAAATGAGATAACAGAAATTGATATCCAAATGCAAGCAGCATCTGGTATTGCTATTGGAGTTGTTACCTATAAATCAGAAAATAGCACTATTCCAAAGCCATTAGAAAATGTTGAAGTACAACTGCTTGCTGATGAGCAAATTGTTGCTTCTACCAGGACAAATACAATAGGTTTATATATCTTTAACGACCTAGAACTTGATTTAAACTCTAATAATAACACAACAGAATACATTTTGAAATTTAATAAAGATGGTTATCAGACTAAGACTTATCCGCTAAAACTAACTCATTTGTTCTCTACTAGCGTTTCCATACAAAATATTAATTTAGAAAAAAACGCCCCCTAAGAGGCGTTTTTTTAGTTTAATCCTACTACTATTATGATTACTAATAATAAAACAAAGATGAACCACATATCGTCTCGCTCACAACAAACTCTTCTACCCATTAGGGCACCCCCTACATATGCCTTTGCATGTAATACTTTCATTCTTAGCATATGTTTATACTAGGGAAAAAGAGTTAGGTTAATTGTCCTATTTTGGCACTCGATTTGAATATCCTGGTTCGGCTGGCGTATTAGGTTTTGGATAGTTAGTAACATCTACTAAACGGAAATCCTCACCATATACTAAAACTGCAGGAGCATAGTAATAAGTTCTGGAACCAGGCCAATCAGGCAAGTGAGTTATTCCAAAACTTAAAACACCAACACCTTGCATCCAAGGTATCCACATCCGCAATTCTAAAGAAGGTTTATAATACTGAATTGTATTCCCCCAATTATAATTGTAGCCATTGTCAAAGGTACTGACATTAATTTGACCTGAGCGATTAGTACCAGAGATTTGGAAATTCTGATCTATTACTAAGCTGCCTGAATTAGAATTACCTTTAATAGCATGGAAATCTACTCCCACAGTGAAACTACTATTAGCAGGCACTACATAATCCCTAACACTAAATAGATCATCACGTTGAACCACGATTCTTTTGGTTCGACTATAACTATAGATGATTACTTCCTCTACATCCGAGGCAAAACGCGGACTGAATGATTCAATCATTACAGTACGAGAGGGCACAATTAAAGTAGCACGCTCTACAGGATTTCTTCCATATCGGTCATATAATTCAATAGTCATTTGCCGGCGGGCAGTAGCTTCATTAGCTATCGCAACATAAATTGTACCACCATCCGCCCAAGCAATAGCTACTGGTGAATCGGTAAAACTAGCTAAATCCTTAGCTGTATAAGCATAGACTGGGATGGATACCAGCAAACATAGTACCACCACTAATAAAAGTTGTTTTCTAACCATCCAACACCCTCCTAATCAATTATTTAGTTCGATAGATTACAGCGTCTTCATCACCATAAAATTCTGGAAACGATGTATCTCGAAATTCTTTCCAATCATTATACATCTGCTCATAAACATACTTGAAGAGCTCACCCACCCTTACTATACCATCTGGATTCTTATTAGCAAGGTAATCTATTCCTTCAGCTAGATAATAAGTGAACACACTATGTTCGAATTTTATATCACCAAATGATGGTTGATCCGGTTTTGCTGAAACTAGCACTGTAAAACCTGGTTCTGCTAAAGCATAAGGCTGCACCCTAGTGGCCTTCTCATTCATAAAAGTCCCTGAATAATTAGCATCTAATATTACTATGATTCGTTGTCCTTTATAATTTTTTTGATCTTTAAACCAATCTCTTAATTCTCCATCTGTGATTATTGTGTCGTTATCCCAATCATTTCCATCATAAGGGATGATATGATCAAATGCAGGAATACCGTAACCACCATAACGAATATCTTCACGAGCATGGCCGGAAAAATAAAAAACGAGCGTATCTTCAGGATTAGATTTCTCAACCATACTTTCAATTTCTTTTTTGATATTTTTCTTAGTTGCGCCACTATCAGTTAAAAGTTTGCTTCTGCCAGACATAGTATTATTATTAGCTAACACATTCCTCATTAACCTAGCATCTTTAGCCGAATAAGTTTCTCCATCGGGACCTACTCCATCATATTGATATTTATCAATACCAACAAACAAATAATAATTAACACCTTCTTGCACCTTATAAACCTCAGAAGTTTGATCGGCTATAACAGTTCCATAGCGCACAACCGGTTCAGCAAAACCAGGTGCATCAATAATTACTCTAACTTTTCCAGTTAAAATATCTTTAAAAATAAACCTGCCGTACTTATTTGTTTGAGTGGTTCTAGTATAGCCCATTCTCGAATGCTCTAATGTTACCGTTGCCCCGTGTACTGGAAGATAATTACCTAAACTTTGATTGGAAACAATAATCTCGGCACCTTCAGCAAGTAATTCTTCTAGTTCATTGCTCTCAACGTTCACACTTTGGGAGGAAGTAAAAACATCATTTAATTTTGATACATAAACCCAGCCCTGTAAGTTTCCTTTTCGCTCTGTTCTAATTTCCCAAGTTAAAGTACAACCAGACAGTAATACCCCAATTAAAAAAATACTAAAAAGCCTAAATATTTTGCTCTTCACATGACATCATCCCTACATTAAAATATTTCGTAGGATACTGACTATTTTAATTTAGTCCTGCGAAATTAACTAAACGCCTAACACCATTAAAGAGTTGTTAGAAATACAATAATAGATGGCCATTATCTGATTCAATTTCCAGTGGGAATTGCCCATCACCATAACTGCCAAAATAACGATTATGTACATTGTTTAATTCGCTAGCGACTAATTCTAAATTACTATTTAGTTTAGCACGTTTTAAGTCTAAATTCACTTGATACCCTAGTTCTGGATCTAACTTAATATTAATTGGGGAATTACTACCTTTAATCTGTGTTGAATTAGCAATGTTAGTCAAATTAATTGGACTAAAAGTAGCTTGTAGATCAATCGGACCAAGAAGATTACTGCCCGTAAATCCAGTATATGCTAATTCACCTTTCAAACTGTCTGTTAAGTTTGTTAATGCGATGTTTCCATACTTAGCCTGGAGCTCAACAGCTGAGTTTATATTTGCTAAACTAAGATCGCTATAAGTGCCATTCATAACTATTCTATCAGTGACGTTACTAACAGTCAATGAACTATAAGCAAAATTTACATTTAACTTTCCATCTACATTATTAATCTCGGCTGTAGAATACTGCAAATTTAGGAGGTTCTTTCCAGTAAGATTGGCAAATTTAGAGTCTTCTTTACCATAACGTAAAGTTACTGTTAAATCACCATTGATATCTTGCACGATCATGCGGCCAAAGCTTGTATTTAACACTAAATCTATTTCCTTCGGTACTTTAATCAAATAGTGAACCCTAGCAGCCATTACACCAGAAGGAGTTATGGAAGGATGCTTATTTTCGATTAGTAATTGACGGTTTACAATTTCACTCCTAAAATCCATTTGATCCAAATATTTCTCAGCAGCTTCTAAATCCGAATAGCTAATGACGATTTTGTAATCAATACAGATGTTATCTCGATCTTCACCAATAATTTCTACATCACCCATTGGATTATTCAAACTAAGGGCAGCTATTTGGCTGCTATCAAACTCAAGTGCCTCCCTGTTAACCAGTTCTTCTCTTTTTAGCTCAATCCGAATCACTGACTCTTGTTGTTCCTTTATATCCCAGTTAACCGATGAAGAGTTAAACCCACTGTAAAAGGCTAGCAGGGTTATTAAAACTAAAATCCCTAAAAATAAACGTCGTCTCAGCATGTATTTACTCTCCTCTACGCAAGTTCAATTTGCTTTTCCCAAAGCCAATTACCTAAAGCAAAAAGACCAAATACCACTAAAATATAGCTGACAAAGGGAGATGAAGGAATTCTATATTCCCGCAGCATTAAATTGCCAAATTCCACGTATGGTAAATCTACTCCGAAGGTAGGCAGCCAATTTAGTAATGGTTCTATTAAATTAGCTAGCTGCGAACATACCCAATTTGATAAAAGGAAAACCCAGATTAATACTAAACCACGTAAGCGATTAACCATCCGGGAACAAATATAAGAAAAATGAATTAGCATTATAGAACCGACAAAGAAGATAAATAGAATCAATCCAATGTTTATTAGATCTCGTTTATACCAACCTGTTTCTAAATACATCAAATACGGTTGTATTGCACTGATTATTTCGCCTCTAAAGAAAGTAAAATAACTAGCTGCTATCACTAATAAACTAAAACAGGTATATAACACAACAGTTAGGAGTTTAACGCCAGTAATTAACCAGCTAGATACGGGAAGCGATAGCAGTAAGTAAGCAGTGTCTTCAGCCCACTCTGTCCGATACACTTGAATGCTAATCCACAATATCCATAAGTGAATAAAGAAGAACGGAATTAAACCTAACGATAAGATAGCTTGTGGATACCATATTCCAATTTTGCTATACAAAAGCAAATGCCAAACAAAGCTTAGTCCCAATAAAATTCCTACTGCCCAACGTTGAGCCAGCAATTCTTTACGCAGTAACTGCCAAAAAGCCTTCATTATAAAAACACCTCCCGGAATAAATCATTAATAGACAATCCATGGTTTTGTCTTAATTTTTCCGCTTGATCCATAATCCTAATAGTACCTTTATCCAGAAAGATTACCTCATCATACAAATTTTCAGTTTCCCCAACTTCATGTGTAGAGAGGATAACCGACTGCCGCTCAGAACGGAATTCACTTAATATCATATCTACGATTTTTCCGCGGGAAGATGGATCAAGACCAGACAATGGTTCATCTAATAATACTAATTCTGTCTCCCGTGCCATGGCTATAACCAATTTTAAACGAGCCCGCATCCCCTTCGATAAACTATTAATTTTTTGCTCCTTAGTTAAATTCATATTCTTTAATAACTCATCTACCTTATCTTCACGCCAATCCGGATACATAGCTGCTACAAAATTGATAATCTCTCCAATTGTCATCCATCGATATAAATAATCAATTTCAGGTAAATAAGCCACTTTAGCTTTAGTAACACGGCCAGGTCTTTGACCGAAAACTTTGATTTGCCCTTGATCTGGCCTTAATAAACCTGCAATACATTTTAATAACGTAGACTTCCCGCTTCCATTAGGACCTAATAAACCATAAATTTTTCCTGAGTCAATAGTCAAATCTATTCCATCTAAAGCACGAGTGTCAGGATACACTTTAACCAAGCCAGTAATTTCGACCATAAAATTCACCCTTTCAGCTTTATGGATTTATCTAACAGTTGTTTAACCAAAGTCATGATCTCCTCTTTACTACAGCCTAAAGCTAACATTTCATTTATAAAATTCTCTGCCACGGTATTAACCATTTCCGAACGAACCATCTTCACCAAGTCATCTCCTTGCTTAATGTATGTACCTTGACCCCGCAAGGTTTCCGTTAAGCCCATTTGTTCCATTTCTCGATAAACCCTTTGAATTGTGTTCGGATTAACGCCTAAAGTTAATGCAAGTTCTCTTTGGGAAGGTAATTTATCCCCTGGATTTAAAGAACCGCGAGCTAATGCTTTTTTAATCTGATCAATAATCTGCAAGTATATCGGTTGGGCTTTATCAAACTCAATTTTTAGCAAAGACTCGCCTCCTTCCTTGACATAGTGCACTATCTAACTAGTGCACTATTACTATAAGCCAATATTTGCTATTA
>ERZ773359.3117-NODE-3117-length-19640-cov-5.068879_pt1 | contig 19640 bp, 15 predicted proteins | sample MGYA00374955_ERZ773359 | MGnify/ENA primary metagenome ERZ773359 (study PRJEB29098, sample SAMN04486028) | biogas fermenter metagenome | study: EMG produced TPA metagenomics assembly of the Biogas fermentation microbial communities from Germany - Plant 4 DNA1...
TGTACAATATTGGCAGTTTTCGTTACAATAAGGGGGAGTACTTTGTTGAAGTTGGCCTGTAAACATAGATGGACAGACCAACTTTAACGGTCATAGATTAAAATTTGGGGGAGGATGGATAGTGGAAGCAAGTTTACAGATTTTTATTGCCATGGTACTGTATATTGCCATGGTTATAGTGATCGGAGTGTATTATGCAAAACAGGCCAGTGAAAGCAGCCATAATTACCTGATCGGCGGCAGATCGCTGGGGCCGTGGGTAACAGCCATGGCGGCGGAAGCTTCTGATATGAGCGGCTGGCTCCTAATGGGACTGCCGGGAGTGGCGTACTGGTTTGGTTTAAGTGATGCAGTCTGGACTGCAATCGGGCTTGCCATAGGTACATATTTAAACTGGCTCTTTGTGGCTAAAAGACTGCGTGTTTATACGCAAGTTGCCGGTGATGCCATTACCATTCCGGATTTTTTAAGTAACAGATTCAGGGAAAATAAAAAGGTAATTTTAACAATTGCTGCACTTTTCATTCTTGTTTTTTTTAGTGTTTATGCTGCCAGTTGTTTTGTTACGGTAGGGAAATTATTCAGTGCTTTATTTAATGCCAAATATGTTTATATGATGATTGCCGGTGCCATATTTGTTGTGCTTTACACCTTCATTGGTGGTTTTTTAGCGGAAAGTGCCTCTGACTTTATGCAAGGGATTGTGATGTTTTTTGCGCTGGCATTAGTTTTGATCTTTGGTATTTCCCATGCCGGAGGTATCGGCGCCATTATAGAAAATGCCAAATCAATTCCAGGTTTCTTTGATTTCTTCGGTATTGCCCAGCCGCAAACAGTTGACGGGGTGCAGCAGATTGGTGAGAGCGGCCAGGCTTTATTCGGTGCTGCTGCAAGTTATGGCTGGCTGACCATCATCTCCACTTTATCCTGGGGGCTGGGGTACTTTGGGATGCCGCAAGTGCTGCTGAAGTTTATGGCGATCAGAGACTTTAAAGAATTAACCACCTCCAGAAGAATCGCCACCGTTTGGGTGATCATCTCCCTGACGGCAGCCGTTGCTATCGGTATTATCGGCCGGGTGCTTTACCCCACGGAATTATTAACACAAAGTGCCGCCGAGAGAATCTTTATTGTCATGTCCACCAATTTCTTTATGCCTTTTATTGCCGGGATTATCATGGCAGGAATCCTTGCTGCCACCATTAGCTCATCAGATTCCTACTTATTAATCGCAGCATCTGCCCTGTCAAAAAATATTTATCAAGGGATCTTTAAAAGAGATGCCACAGACAGAGAAGTTTTAATTGCTTCCCGGATTACATTGCTTGTAATTGCCGTGGTGGCAATGATTATAGCTTTAGATGAAAATTCCGTTATTTTTACCGTAGTTTCCTTTGCCTGGGCCGGTTTCGGCGCAACCTTCGGACCCATTATGCTGTTTTCATTGTTCTGGAAACGAGTCACCAGAGCTGGTGCCATTGCCGGTATGGTGACAGGTGGCTGCATGGTCTTTATCTGGAAATTGCTGCTTAAGCCCATGGGCGGTGTTTTCGGTATTTATGAACTACTGCCGGCATTTATTCTTTCCTGCATTGCAATTGTAGTTGTATCTTACTTATCACAACCGGAAGCCGAGGAAGTTCAGGCAGAATTTGAGCTTGTCAAGCAAAAATGCAGAGCATAATTTAGAATACAAAAAGAACATAAAAAGCTGACTGGTTTGAAAAAAACTTAGTCAGCTTTTTTTATGGCCTTTTGCCGGATCAATGTAAACCGTGCTGTATAAACTGCGCGTAACTTGGAATAATGAAAATGATTTTATACGAAAGGAGCTTAAAGCATGTTTAACCCTTTTGAACAAAAACCAATACTTTTAGGCGAAGCCATTGCAGACTGGAACTCACTTTATCCTAAAGCGTACGACAAATATCAGGCGGATCCCTACACGAAAGTACGCGTAATCCTGATGAATGGCATTGAAGTGGAATCTATCTTTTTTACCCATCAATTTCATCGTCACTGCACAGATAATGAGCTGCGCCGTGATTTGGCTTTTAGCCGCCGCATAGACCAGCAACAGCAAAAGCGCATTAACTGGCTTTCTCCGGTGGGAGAAACACCTCTGGAAACCACAATCGGTTATGAGCATGTGGCCGTGGATTTGACTGCCTGGCTGGCGCAAAATGAACCGGATTTTTATGTGAAAGAGACACTGGATCTGGCTTTACTGGAGGATTTTGACCATCTCTACCGTTATGCCAATCTAATGGATTTGGATAAAAATATTCCTGCGCAAAATCTGGTGAAAGAATATGTAGAAATCTATCCTGGTCGTCCCACTGTGGCCCATCACCGCCATCCCAATGATACCGTCAGGGGCTATATTAATTTTAAAAGCGCAGATATCCGCACCAAGCTCAATATCCTCATTATCACCGCGGCTGAACAGCAAACAATGAATTTTTATATGAATATTGGTCCTACATATTATAATGATTTGGGGCGGCAACTGTATCAGGAAATTGCCATGGTGGAAGAAGTCCATGTGACACAGTACGGGGCACTGATTGATCCCAGCTGTACATGGCTGGAAATGCTGCTTTTGCATAAATTTAATGAGTGCTATCTCTATTATTCTTTCTATCAGGATGAAACAGATCCGCACATCAAATCTATTTGGGAATTGCATCTGGAACAGGAAATTGCACAATTACACCGGGCAAAAGATTTGCTGGCCCAGCATGAAAACAAAGACTGGCAGCAGGTGGTGGGCGATGGCAACTTCCCCACACTGTTAAAATTCAGGGAGACAAAAGATTACCTGCGCAAAGTTCTGGCGGAAACCGTGGAAAATACGGGCAACAGGGAAGTGATCTGGAATGTGAATGATTTGCCTGATAACCACACATTCTTCTGGTACCAGGGTACAGTGAATCAGGATGTTTATTCTGCTCCCAGTCATAAAGTCATTGCGGAGCGTCAGCTCAAAAAAGGCATGGACTACCGCTATGAGGATAAACCTAATCCCATCAAGTCTTTACAGGACCGCAGAAAAGACAATGTGAGCCTGGGAAGAACAAAACAAAGAACAAGGGAATTGGCGGGTGTTTAATGAAAAGGGACGGCTCCTTTGCGCAGGGCCGTCCCTTAAATTATTTCTTAATTTCCCAGTAACAACGTTTTGGCGAAACAATTTTACCTTCTTTTTTCAGTTTGTTCATGACCTTGTCCACTTCTTTTTTATCAAGGCCGGTCCCTTCTACCACTGCAGATGCCCTGACCGGCTCTGTGGCCTCTTGGAAAAACTTTAAAACAGCATCATAATTCTCCATTTTCAACCTTCCCTTCACAGGTGATTTACAGTCCTATCAATTCGGTATGCCACATAGATTTTCCTTTCCGCGCATGTATTATGCAATAATTTGTTAAGGTCTAACTTTTACCGTTTTCTTCGATGCCGATCATTTTCATTAAATAAAGGGCATTGCGGGTTTGTGAAAGACCGCGTCTTAATTTATAGTCAAAAAAGATTTGGTTGTCCTGGTAATATTCTTGGAAATTGAAATTAACAATCTTACCGCCGCTTTCCCTTTCCAGTTCACCCAGTTCAAGATCGTGGGTTGAGACCATACCAATGGCATTTTGGCTGTACAGTTTTTTTATCAGAATTTTTGCCCCTAAATGGCGGTCATGAGAATTGGTGCCTTTAAAGATTTCATCCAGTAAAAAAAATACTTGGTGCTTTTGTTCCGTGGCTTTTAAGATCTCTTTAATACGCAATAATTCTGCATAAAAGCCGGAAATGCCCTTTTCCAAATTGTCATTAATACGCATACAGGTATAAAGATGCATCAGTGAACACCTGAAAGCTGCGGCACAAACGGCAGCACCGGCATAAGCCAGGACCAGATTGATGCCGGCGGCACGCAGCAGCGTGCTTTTGCCGGACATATTGGAGCCGGTAATGAGAAGAACACCTGTGGGAGGGCAGATTACTACATCATTGGCAACTCTTTTACCGCTTAAAAGAGGGTGCGCCAGTGCCCTGGCTTTGAACACAGAAGCTTCTGCTGTAATTTGGGGGATGGCCCAAGTGGGGTGGTCGTGATTTATTAGTGCCAGGCTTGACAATGCTTCCAGCTTGCCCAGTGTTTCCAGCCAGCCCCTGGCAAACCGGCCGGAAAGCTTTTTCCACTGTTCTAAATCAACCATGCATTGATAGTCCCATAGTAGCAGGATATTAATGGGTGCTAGAAACTGGTTTTCCCTGTTGGTAATGCGATCAACCAGTTTTTGTAGCTGCTGTAACTGGTGGGAAGCTGGAATTCCTGCCACGTTCAAAAGTCCCTTTTGGAGTTGCTGCAGATAAGCGGAAGTAAAAACTGCCTTTTCAAAACGGGAAAGCATCTTACTATACGCCCCGATGGCTTGCTGGTAGTTATAGACGGTTTTTAGCGGCGCGGTTAATTGCATTAATCCCAGCATATATAAAAAAATATGCAGCAAGATTAAAAACAGTGGTATGAAAGGAGGGATGATACCGGCACCAAAAGCCAGCAGGATAGTAAAGACCGTTACCAGCGGTAAAGCCCGGACAGCCAAAATAACAGGTTTTCGGGAAAAGAAGGCGTAAGTTTCCTGGCTCCAAACCAGTAGCCTGCTGACGTCTTTTGCTTTTTGCGGAATTTGCATTGCTTCCGCCTGAAATCTTTGCCGCCACCAGCGCTTGGCGGCAAGCTCCTTAATTGCCTCCTGTCTTGCTGCAATCTCCGCTCTTTGTGTGGGCGGAACAGTTAAGATTTTTTTTAATTCTTTTCTGCCAAAACCGGTGTGGCAAGTACTAAGCCACTGAAAAAGGGAACCTGTGCCGAAAAGATCCAAATCGTGGGCATACTCATGCTTTTCGTCATGAAAATCTGCCCCGGCATCTGTAAATTCATGCCATTTGCCGGCTAAACGTTTTAAAGAGTTTTGATTAATCTCTTTAAGGGCTGACAAATAATTGTGGTAGTCTTTAACTTTTCTGTGCACCCATACCAGGTAAAGAAAAAGAAAGATTATAAAAGGTAATGGCAGCCATTGCCATAAAGACAAACGAGCCCAATAAGCATAGGCGGCATAAAAAATACTTGCCGCTGCAGCCAGTAAACGCCTGTTTTCTATGCGGTGCATTTTTTGTTTAAGTTTAACTGCCAGTTGCTCATATTTCATTTGGCGCTTTTCATAGCTTGTAGCCGGTGACGGCATTGTCTCAACTCCTATCTTTTCAACCAAGTTACTTTAACTATAAATAGCTATCTAAGGGCCTGTCAAGATAAGTAAAAAACAGCTTTATGTCTGTTATTTAGACAAGAAAACTCTAAATTTGACATTTTACCACAACAGGTGTATATTGACAGTGTAAAACTATACTCAGTTTTCTAAAATAAAAGTATATTCTAAGGAAGACTCATGTCAAAAGGCAAGAGGAGAGAGTTTAGAGAGGGGGAGTTAGTGAAAAATTTAACAAAATCCGGGGAAAGAGTTTTCTTGCCTGTACAGAAGTGGTATAATGGTTTTGGCATAAAGTCTTTCTTAAAACAAAACAGGGAAAATAGTATTGTTTTTTCATTTTTCTAATTTTTTAGGACAGTGACAATATTGTTTTCCGCATCATTTGTATTTTACAGGGAGGTTGCTCAATGGCAAGAAAGATGAAAACAATGGACGGGAACACGGCGGCAGCGTATATATCTTATGCTTTTACAGAAGTTGCTGCTATTTATCCCATCACTCCGTCATCGACAATGGCGGAAATGGTTGACGAGTGGGCGGCGCATGGAAAGAAAAATATTTTCGGTCAAACTGTAGATGTGGTCGAAATGCAATCAGAAGCCGGAGCTGCCGGAGCTGTACACGGCTCATTGCAAGCCGGTGCGCTGACGACAACATATACAGCTTCGCAAGGCTTACTTTTAATGATTCCCAATATGTACAAAATAGCCGGGGAAATGTTGCCGGGGGTTTTCCATGTCAGCGCCAGGGCGTTGGCAAGTCATGCCCTTTCTATTTTTGGGGATCATCAGGACGTAATGGCAGTAAGGCAGACCGGATTTGCCATGCTTGCTTCCAACAGTGTACAGGAAGTAATGGATTTGGCCGGAGTAGCTCACCTGGCAGCCATTAAGTCACACACACCTTTTGTACATTTCTTTGATGGTTTTAGAACATCTCACGAAATACAAAAAATTGAAGAAATTGATTATGCCGATTTGGCAAAACTAGTTGATTATGAAGCTTTACAGCGTTTTAGAGACAAAGCTTTGAATCCGGAAAACCCTGTAATTAAAGGTACTGCACAAAATCCGGATATTTACTTCCAATCCAGAGAAGCCGCCAACCTGCATTATGAGCAGATTCCGGACGTGGTGGCAGATTATATGAAAAAGATTTCGGCATTAACCGGTCGTGAATATAAGCCCTTTGATTACTATGGCGCTCCTGATGCAGAAAGAATCATTGTCGCCATGGGTTCAGTAGTAGAAACGATCGAAGAAACTGTTGATTACTTATTGGCCAAAGGGGAAAAAGTCGGTGTCATTAAAGTCAGACTGTACCGTCCCTTCTCCGCTAAATATTTCTTAGATGTGCTGCCGAAAACTGTAAAGAAAATTGCTGTTTTAGACAGAACGAAAGAAATGGGAGCATTGGGCGAACCTTTATACCAAGACGTACGGACCATCTTCTACGACAAGGAAGATGCCCCGGTGATTGTGGGTGGTCGCTACGGCTTAGGTTCAAAAGACACGACTCCCTCCCAAATTTATGCTGTTTATCAAAACTTGCTGCAGGATGAACCGAAAAATAGCTTCACCATCGGTATCGTTGACGATGTAACTTTCACTTCTTTGGAAGAAAAAGAAAAGATTGTTACCACTCCTGAAGGCACAATTACCTGTAAGTTCTGGGGTCTGGGCTCTGACGGCACGGTTGGTGCCAATAAGAGTGCCATTAAAATTATTGGCGATAACACCGACCTATATGCCCAGGGCTATTTCTCCTATGACAGTAAGAAATCAGGCGGCGTTACCATTTCCCACTTACGTTTCGGGAAAAAACCGATTAAATCCACTTATTTAATTGATGAGGCGGACTTTGTTTCCTGCTCCACACAAGCCTATGTGTACCAGTATGATTTGTTAAAGGGTCTGAAAAAAGGTGGAACTTTCCTCCTTAACACCAACTGGTCGGAAGAAGAGCTGGATGTTAATTTGCCTGCCGCCATGAAAAACTATATCGCGGAAAATGGAATCAAATTCTATATCATAAATGCGTCTAAAATTGCTGAAGAAGTGGGCCTGGGCAGAAGAACAAACATGATTATGCAGGCAGCCTTCTTTAAGCTGGCTAATGTAATTGACATAGATGATGCCGTTAAATATCTGAAAGACGCCATTAAGACTGCTTACGGCAGTAAAGGCGACAATATTGTACAGATGAACTATGACGCCGTTGATAAAGGCATGAATGCTTTAGTGGAAGTTAAAGTGCCTGCAAGCTGGAAAGACGCTGCTGATGAAGCTGCCGCCACCAATGAAAAAGAATTGCCTGACTTTATTAAGAATGTGCTGATTCCCATGAATAGGCAAGAAGGTGACGATCTTCCCGTTTCCGTACTCAAGGATATGGCTGACGGTACCTTCCCCAGCGGAACATCTGCCTATGAAAAGAGAGGAATTGCTCTCTATGTGCCTGAGTGGCAGGTAGAAAATTGTATCCAATGTAACCAGTGTGCTTTTGTCTGCCCCCATGCTGCCATCAGACCGTTCTTGCTGACAGATGAAGAAGTAAAAGCTGCACCGCAGGGGATCCAGGCAAAGAAAGCAGTAGGTAAAGGTGCTCAGGATTACCAGTACAGAATCCAGGTTTCGCCTTTAGACTGCACCGGCTGCGGCAATTGTGCAGATATTTGCCCGGCTAAAGAAAAGGCACTGGTGATGAAACCGCTTAACACACAGGAACATGAAATTACCCTTTGGGATTATGTTGTCAACAATGTTCCCTACAGAACAGATATCTTCCCCACCAGAACCGTCAAGGGCAGCCAGTTCTGCCAGCCCCTCCTGGAATTCTCAGGCGCTTGCGCAGGCTGTGGAGAAACACCTTATGCCAAAGTTATTACACAGCTCTTTGGTGACAGGATGATGGTGGCCAACGCTACCGGTTGCTCTTCCATTTGGGGCGGTTCGGCACCGTCCATGCCCTATACTAAGAACGCCGAGGGCAAAGGACCGGCCTGGGCTAATTCCCTCTTTGAAGATAACGCCGAGTACGGTTATGGTATGGCCATAGGTGTGAAGAAAGTCCGCAACACCATTAAAAACTATCTGGAAGAACTGATGGCTGAAGATGACACTCTCAAAGCCGCCGCTCAAGCCTGGATTGACACTATGAATGACGGCGAAGCTTCAAAAGAGACTTCGCAAAAGCTTATTGCCGCTTTAGAAGGCTATCAAGGCGATAATCCGAAAGTTAAGTTTATCCTGGATAATAAAGATAAACTGGTAAAAAGATCTGTCTGGATTTTCGGTGGAGACGGCTGGGCTTACGACATCGGTTACGGCGGTTTGGACCATGTTTTAGCTTCCGGCGAAGACGTAAACGTCTTGGTTTTCGATACAGAAGTTTATTCCAATACAGGCGGTCAGTCTTCAAAGGCCACACCCACAGCGGCTGTAGCCAAATTTGCTTCCGCCGGTAAGAGAGTGAAGAAAAAAGATCTGGGCGCTATTGCCATGACATACGGCTATGTTTATGTGGCACAAGTGGCAATGGGTGCCGATAAGAACCAATTCTTAAAAGCCATTCAGGAAGCAGAAGCTTATGATGGGCCTGCCCTGATTATCGCTTATGCTCCCTGTATTAACCATGGTATTAAAGCCGGTATGGGCAAGAGCCAGAATCAACAGAAATTTGCTGTGGAAACAGGTTACTGGCATCTCTACAGATTCAACCCGCAGGTACCGGAAGGACAGAATCCCTTTACCTTGGATTCTAAAGAACCTACCAAGGAGTTCAGAGAGTTTATTGACAGTGAGGTCCGTTATACTTCACTACAAAATACTTTCCCGGAAGTTGCCGAAGAACTCTTTGCCAAAACAGAAAAAGAAGCCAAGGAAAGATATGAAACTTATAAGAAAATGGCTGAAGGATAGTCATAACAGAAAAAAGGGGCTGCTTTTAGCAGCCTCTTTTTTATCGGTCGCCTAAGGGGTGGTAACCCCTATAGGACAAGAAAGACGCAACATTGATAAATAAAGGGTAAGCGCCTTTTTAGCCACCGGCCAGGTATAGCGGCCGGGTAGCTGGCAGGATTTTTTAATTCTTTAGAGAACATCTCAAAAAAAGAGAAATTGCCTTTGTCAAGGTACTTTCAGTGATTTTAACTTTATTTGGAACTAATATTTGTAAAAATTGGAGGTGCTGTGATGAAAGCAGCAGCAGTGACAAAGATTGGTAATTTAAAAGATCCTGATGAAATGAAGCGGGGAATAATTGAATTGGTGGATTTTCCGGAGCAGCCTGTGGGCGATGAGGACGTAAAAATTAAGGTGGCTTATTGTGCCATCTGCGGTTCCGACCCGCAAGTAGCGGAAGGCATTTTTGACAAAAAAATACCTATCGGTTTAGGCCATGAGGTTTCCGGTGTTATTGTTGAGCTGGGCAAAAAAGCTACGAAAAAAGGTTTGAAAGTAGGCGACAGGGTGGCAGCAAATTTTCTGCGTTTCTGCGGTACTTGCTACTACTGTCAAAACGGGCAGCAGCAGTTTTGTACGGAAACTGATGAGTACGACCGGCCGGGGATGGCAGAATATGTTGTGTGGCACGAATCGCAAGTATACAAGCTGCCGGATCATATCAGTCTTAAGGAAGGTTGTCTGTTAGAGCCCACTGCCATTGTGACCCGCATGATGGACAGGGTCAGTCCGAAAATAGGCGGCCGTGTTGCCATTTGTGGCGGAGGTCCCATTGGCCAGTTGGCTCTGCAGGCGGTGCGCATGTACGGTGCCACCTCTTTGACCATGATTGAGCCTATCGCCAATAGAAGAGATTTGGCTCTTTCCTTTGGTGCTGAATATGTCATTGATCCCAGCACACAGGATGTGGTGGAGGAAGCGCTGAGGATTACAGGCGGTCTTGGTTATGATGTAGTCATTGATGCTTCCGGTGCTCCCGCCGCTGTCGGCAATCTGCCTAAAATTACGGCTAAAGGCGGCACCCTCCTTTATGGCGCCATGTATCCGGGAGATTTTGAAATGCCGTTAAATCTTTACCAGTATTGCTATTTCAATGAGTTAACCATTTCCGGGTTTTATGTGGCTCCTTACGCTTTCCCCCGGGCACTGCAACTTTTGCCGCGGTTTGAGCTAAAACCGTTTATCCAAAAAGTCTTCCCGCTGGCACAGGTAAAGGAGGCATATGCCGCTCATTTAAGCGGTAAATATCCTAAAATCCTGGTGGAGTGCAACAGTGGTTTAGAATAATATAAAAATGCCCAAAAAAGAGGTTAAGCCGGTTAACGGTTTAACCTCTTTTTTGGGCATTTTTTTTGGAAAATGGATATAATAACCTTCATGGGGGTGAGTTTATGCAAAAAAAACGTGTTGACTTCTTTGTCATTGGTGCTCTGGCAGGAATATTTTCTTCAATTATCAGATATATATTAGGGTATATAATTATCCTTTTCCTTCCTGATTATCTTAACTGCGTGCGTATTGCAGCAAGTATTATTTTAGATCCGGTGCAGGTAATGGCGGGGGGTTTTGGGGTCACGGCCATAGGGTTGCAAATAGACATAGTTGTCAGTGTTGTTGTCAGTCTAGTGGCACTTTTAATTCTGGAGCACTCTGGTCATAACTTTTTCCTTTTTAAAGGTGCCGTGATTGGTGCCACTACCTGGAGTCTTTTTTATGTAGTATTAAGTCGTATCTTAAGTCAGTTGTACCCGGCGAATTCAATTTTGGCGGCGGAATTGTCTTTTTTAGTACATGTTATCTATGGCATGGTGCTTACCTGGTCTATTGTCAGGTTAAAAAAAGTTTTTGCTGCTAATCCTTGAGCATATTTCAGTTTAATTGATGCTGTTTATTGCCGGGGAGAAAAATTATTTGTCTGAAAATTTATATATTTAGAAGGAAAAAGGCCCTTGCTTTGCGAATTGATAATACGTCAAAATGTATGTACTGGCTGGTCATCAGTACATATACAGACATATAAGTCAGACCGGCTATTAATAAAAAATGGAGGGATCTCTTCATGGAAGTAAGACTTGTAGGAAATGGGCCTGACAAATTAGCTGTGAAAGTATTTTTTAGTGACGAAGCAGGCTTCCAGGTTGCTTCCGTCATTGTCATGGGTAAAGAGGAAGCAATATTAATTGATACGCAGTGGACCAGATCTAACGCGTATCGTGTCATTGCTGAAATTTTAGAAACAGGCAAGAAATTAAAGTATATCTTTTTAACCCACGCCCACCCGGACCATTATTTTGGCACCGGCTATATTGCCGAAGCATTCCCCGAGGCAAAAGTTGTGGCCCTGAAAGATACTGCTGAGCTTATTAACGAACAGTTCTTCGGTAAACTGGAACACTGGGAAAGCATCATCGGTTCCCATAACGTCTGCAGAAAAGAGTGTCAGGTTGAAGCACTGGATCAACTCTACCTGGAGCTGGAAGGAGAGCGTTTAGAGATTATCCCCAACATTGTGGGTGACATGGTTGACCAAACTATGATTTGGATTCCTTCCATTAAAACTCTCTACGGCAGTGACGTGCTCTTTAACCAGGCCCATCCGTTTACTTGTGAGGTAACTGCAGAAGAGCGCAAAGAATGGCTTAAAGCTTTAGATGATATTGAAAAAATGGATGCCCAGGTAATTATCCCCGGCCACCAGAAGCCCGGTATGCCCTTTGACCTCAGTTCAGTCTATTTTACACGGGAATATATCCTGGCCAATGATGAAGAACTTGAAAACACCAATGATGTAGCCAGCTTCTTCTACAATATGTTCATGCGTTTCCCCGAGGCAACACTGCGCCTTCTCAGCCTGGAAATGAACTCCAACGTCTTTAAAGGCGGCAGAGACTGGAACTGGAGAGCTTTATAGTAGGTAATTCTAAATAAACAAAAGAAAATCACCGAGCGGAGCTAGTAAGCTCCCATCGGTGATTTTTTTGCTGTTCTGCCTGATAAGGCCGCTATTCGCCGAGAAAATTTGTTCCCAAAACTCCGGCGATGATGAGCACAGAACCGATAAAATGATAAGGGTAAAGCTGTTCTTTTAAAAAAACCACCCCGGCAATTACCGTCAAAAGTGTGCCCAGATTTGAAAAAACACTCATTTTGGCGGCTTTAATTTGCGAAAGCACATAATTGGTCGACAGGGAGGTAACAACTGTGGAGAGGATGCCTAAATAGGCAACTGCCGCCACAAAACTCCGGTTTTGCAGGGGAAGAAAAAAATTTTGCACCGTTCCGCTCAGGATATGCTGCCCAAGGGCCAACAAATTAAAACCGACAAAACCAATGAAGAGCATCAGAAAACTTAAATCAAAATTGGTAAACTCTTTAGTAAGCACCCTGGCGAGAACATTATAGCCGGCAATGGAAAGAGCTGATAATATAATAAGGATAATACCTGCTACACTGTTTGTGCTTAAATTGGAACCGCTCATAACTAAAACATAAATTACGCCTGAAACAGAGATCAATACTGATAGCTTTTGCCGTAGATTTGTTTTTTCTTTAATGAAAAAAGCAGCTAAAATTAATGTGAAGATAGGTGAAGCCGCCAGCAGGATTCCGGCTTCCGATGATAAAATATACTGGAGACCAAATGTCTGAAAACCAAAAAACAATAGAGGATAAAATAAAGCCAGGGGCAGAATTTTAAGGACTTTTTCCCGGTTGTAATTTAGCTTTGTTTTTTTCAAGAGAAGCGGTATCAGCATAGCCAGAAATGAAGCCGTAAAACGATGGGCTAAAATATCCATGGGGCCGGCTGTCTGTAAAGCTATTTTGTTGAATAAAAAGGAAAAGCCTGTGATGACGGCATAAGTCACTGCCGCTGCATAAACTTTAACCAGATTGCTTTGAGGCTGAACTTGGGAAGAGTCGGATGATAGCGCTTGCTTTTTCATGGCACCACCTCTTTAATCACATTCTGTTTCCTTTAATAATTTCCTCTTTTTAGTTAAAATTAAGAAAGTGACAAAAAGCCATTACCTCTAGATGAAGGAGTATCTCCATGAAGCTAAAAATACCTCTGCTATATGAAGACAACCATTTATTAGTGGTGGAAAAACCTGTTAATATGCTTTCCCAGGGGGACAGTACGGGTGATCCGGATCTTTTGACGGTATTAAAACAAAAGCTGAAGGTGAAGTATCAAAAACCGGGCAATGTTTACCTGGGGCTGGTACACCGTTTAGACCGCCCTACCGGGGGGGTAATGGTCTTTGCCAAAACTTCAAAGGCGGCGGCCCGCCTTTCGGCACAAATACAAAACCGTACTTTTGGCAGAGTTTATCTTGCCGTAGTTCATGGCAAAATAAAACCCGCACAAGGTATATTAAGACATTATTTGCAAAAAAACAAAAAAACTAATTTGGTTACGGTTGTAGAAAAGAAAAAAAATGGGGCCAAAGAAGCTAAACTTTCCTATCGTGTGCTGGCCACTGCCGCCAATCTTTCTTTGGTACAGGTGCAGTTGCATACAGGACGGGCGCACCAGGTGCGCGTCCAGTTTGCCGCCTGTGGACATCCGCTCTTTGGCGATCAGCGTTACGGCAGAACAGTGAACCGGCCGGGACGGCAGCTTGCTTTATGGGCCCATGCTGTTTCTCTGGACCACCCCACATTAAAGAAAAGAATGACTTTTACCAGTTTTCCTGCACAGGCACAGCCCTGGAGTCAGTTTGCAGACTATCTTACGGCACAAAGGCAAAAAGCAGATTTAATAAAACCGGTAATTATGATGTAATACACAAAAGCCCCGGCAGTCATGCCGGGGCTTTTTATCGGGGACCTATTTACTGTGAGTCAGCCTTTTTTCTGATGCCGCTGGCAAGGATAATGTCACTTACATCTTGCCATTTGTTCAGGGTATAGATATGCAGCCCGTCAATACCGGCGGCAATAAAATCAAAGATAAGCTTTACGGTATAATCTTTACCGGCTTTTTTAAAATCTTCAGGTTTATCACCGTACCGGGCAATAATCTCTGCCAGTTCTCTTGGTACGGCACTGCCGTTGGTGACTGCCATACGAATAGTGGGATCTTTGGACAGTACCGGCATCACACCCACATCAATAGGTAAGTGAATACCGGCGGCACGAATTTCATCAACCCACCATTTATAATGTTCAACGTCATAACAGAGTTGCGTCATAATAAAATCGGCACCGGCGTCTTGTTTCATCCGCAGGTGGGTTATATCGTCGGCAAAAGAAACAGATTCATGGTGCTTTTCCGGGTTGCCGGCCACAGCAATTATAAATTGAGGAAAATTTGTTTTAATAAATGCAACCAATTCGTTGGCGTAATCAAAATCACCCCTTGTTTCTTCCCAACCTTTAGGGAAATCACCGCGGAGAGCTAAAATATGATCAACACCTATATCCAGGTAGCTTTGGAGTTCTTTTTTTATTTTCTCCCTTGTATTACCGATACAGGTGTAATGGGTCACAGGAATAGTTTTGCCGCTTTCTTTCATCGCTTTACATATTTCCACATTGCGCCCGGCATTGGTCCCGCCGGCACCGTAGGTACAACTGATAAAATCCGGTTGGAATTGATAAAGATGCTCCAAAGTTTCAAAGAGCGGATCAAGGGGCTGATGTTCTTTAGGGGGAAAAACTTCAAAGGAAAAGCTCATACGCTGCTGCATAATTTGCACAATATTCATGAGAAAACCTCCTTACAGACTGGCTGATCAGTAATGTTATTTTTATCATGCCTTTTTCATCCGTAGTTATCCCTAAACCGGGGAAAATTTTTCAGACAACCGGTAAATTAACCACCGCTGTCAGAAAAAGTACCGGTTCATTTTCGTGCAAAGAAACCCATAAAATCTTTGCTTGTTTGCTGTGACATGGTATGATAGAAAATAAGCTACAGGATGATTTAAACCATAATGCCGGACTTTAAGGAGGAATTATAGATGGATAAAAACTTATGGGAAAAAACAGTGGCGTTTCATGGACATGAATGTCCCGGGCTGGCCATCGGGTTTAGGGCCAGTGAAGCGGCCAAAGAAAAATTAAAACTTACATTTTCCCAGGATGAAGAAATTGTCTGCGTCACAGAAAATGATGCCTGCGGTGTGGATGCCATACAATTTTTGTTGGGTTGTACCTTTGGTAAAGGCAATTTAATTTACCGTGATACCGGCAAAATGGCTTACAGCTTTTTTAACCGGGCCACCGGGGAGGGCGTGAGAATTGTTTTAAAACCTACGAACAGGGAAATGAGCCGCCAGGATCGGCAGGAATATATTTTAAATGCTCCTCTGGAAGAAATTTTTGAGTTTAAAAAGCCAAAATTCCCCTTGCCGGAAAGAGCCAGATTGTTTGCCTCTGTTATCTGTGAACAATGTGGCGAAACTGCACCTGAACATAAAATCAGGCTGGCTGAGGGGAAAAAGGTATGCCTGGATTGTTTTGAAGATTATTCCCGCGGCTGGTAGGCAACAAGGCAATTGACAATTAATACTCTTTTTGGTATATAAAATATTAGCACTCTAATGGCAAGAGTGCTAATTGCTTTTCTCACCCTAAAAGGAGGTAATCAGGTTGGCAAAAATACAGTTTCAAGCGGAAGCACAAAGATTGTTAGATTTAATGATTAACTCCATTTATACACATAAAGAAATATTTTTACGGGAACTAATTTCCAATGCCAGTGACGCCATTGATAAAATTTACTACAAAGCCCTTACTGATGAAACCATTAAATTCAATAAAGACGACTATTATATTAAAATCATTCCTGATCGTCAAAAGCGGACGCTAACCATTACAGATACCGGAATCGGTATGACCAGGCAAGAACTGGAGGAAAATTTAGGCACTATTGCTAAAAGCGGTTCTTTGGCTTTTAAACAGGAGCATGAAATCAAAGACGGTTATGATCTTATCGGCCAATTCGGTGTTGGTTTTTATTCTGCCTTCATGGTAGCCCAAAAGGTTGTTGTGATCAGTAAAGCTTTAGGCAGTGAAGAAGCCTATAAATGGGAAGCGGAAGGAGCAGACGGCTATACTATTGAGCCCTGTGCCAAGGAAAAGGTAGGTACGGAAATTATTTTACATTTGAAAGAAAATACTGAAGAGGAAAATTACGACGACTATCTCAATGAATACCAACTGCGTGCTATCATTAAAAAATACTCTGATTTTATTCGCTATCCTATCAAAATGGACATGACAAAAACACGTTTAAAAGAAGGCAGTGAGCATGAATATGAAACTTACCGGGAAGAAGAAATCATTAACAGTATGGTGCCCATCTGGAGAAAGAACAAAAATGAATTAAAAGAAGAGGATTACGTAAATTTTTATCACGAAAAACGTTTCGGTATTGATAAACCGCTGGCATACCTCCATATTAACACAGAAGGCGCCATCAGTTACCGGGCAATTCTTTTTATTCCCGAAAGCATCCCCTTTGATTTTTATACGGAGCACTATCAAAAGGGGCTGGAGCTTTATGCCAATGGTGTGCTGATTATGAGCAAATGTGCGGATCTTTTACCCGACTACTTTAGCTTTGTCAAGGGCCTGGTTGATTCGGAAGATCTTTCGCTGAATATTTCCCGGGAGATGCTGCAGCAAGACCGCCAGTTACAACATATTGCCAAAAATATTAAAAACAGAATTAAAAAAGAGCTGGAACGTTTACTAAAAAGTGAGCGGGAAAAATACGAGCAGTTTTTCCAAACCTTCGGCCGGCAGCTTAAATACGGTGTTTACATGAATTTTGGCCGTTATAAGGAAGTATTACAGGATCTTTTACTCTTCTATTCTTCAACGGAAAAAAAACTTGTCACTTTGGATGAATATGTGGCCAGGATGCCCGGGGAGCAAAAATATATTTACTATGCATCCGGTGAATCAATTGAAAGAATCAGTAAAATGCCGCAGACGGAACGGATTGCCGATCTGGGTTATGAAATCCTCTATTTTACCGATGATATTGATGAATTTGCCGTCCGTATGCTGCACAAATATAAAGGCAGGGAGTTCCGGTCTGTGGCCGGCAGTGATTTAGGTTTAGATGATAAAGAGGAAAAAGCGAAAAATGAAGAAGCAGATAAAGAACATGCAGAAATTTTTAAGACAATGCAGGATGTATTGGGCGAAAAAGTAAAAGCAGTTAAAGCTTCAAAGAGATTAAAAAGCCATCCTGTATGCCTATCCACGGAAGGCGATCTCACCATTGAGATGGAAAAAATACTGAAGAATATGCCCAACAACCTTACGGTAAAGGCAGAAAAGATTTTAGAGATTAATACGGAGCATGAAGTTTTTTCGGCTTTACAGAATGCCTTTGCCCATGATGAGGAGAAGTTTAAGCTTTATACTGAACTTTTATATAACCAGGCACTTTTAATTGAAGGTTTACCGGTTGAGGATCCGGTTGAACTGACCGCCATGATTTGCAAAATCATGGTTTAACGCGTCTAACTTTCCTGCGGATGCTGCCTAAGTGAAAACACCCTCCTGCGCAAAATGCAAGAGGGTGTTAATTTAATTCCGTTTAATCTTACCCCAGGTGTCCCGGAGCGTCACAATGCGATTATAGACAAGACGATTTTTCTTGGCTTCCACAGGATCAAGGTAGAAATAACCTTTACGCAAAAACTGGAAGCGACTGCCGGGCTCGGCTGTAGCCAAGGCCGGTTCAGCGGGTACGTTTTCCAGTGTAATTAACGAGTCGGGATTAATATTGGCGGTGAAATCTTCATCTGCAGCTTCTTCCGGATCTTCTTTGGTAAAAAGTGTGTCATACAAACGCACCGTGACTTTGGCAGCATGGGGGGCGGAAACCCAGTGGATTACACCTCTAACTTTCTTGCCGCTGGTATCCTGGCCGCTTTTCGTGCGCGGATCGTAAGTGCAGCGCAGTTCAATAATCTTACCTGCATCGTCTTTAATAACTTCTTCGCACAAAATAATATATGCGCCTTTAAGACGAACTTCTTTGCCGGGTGAAAGGCGATGGTATTTTTTCGGCGGATTTTCCATAAAATCTTCCCGTTCAATATAAATCTCCCCGCTGAAAGGTACCTCCCGGAAACCGGCGTTTTCATCACCCGGTAAATTTTCTATTTTTAACATTTCCGTTTTGCCTTCCGGCCAGTTGGTAATCACTACTTTGAGCGGATCCAGTACTGCCATCATTCTGTGGGCAGTTTTATTTAAATCTTCGCGCACACAGTGCTCAAATAAAGCTAAATCAACTGTGCTGTCTGCCCTGGCCACACCTACCCGCTCCGTAAAATCATCAATGGCTGCCGGGGTCACACCACGACGGCGCAGCCCGGAAATGGTGGGCATCCTGGGATCATCCCAGCCGTCCACATACCCTTCTTCCACAAGGCGCCGCAACTTACGCTTGCTCATGACGGTGTAAGTCATATTAAGCCGGGCAAATTCAATTTGTTGCGAAGGTGTTTTGATTACCTCCGGCATTAATTCCAGCGCATTTTCCACGATCCAGTCATATAGAGGACGGTGATCAGTGTATTCAATGGAGCAAAGGGAATGAGTAATACCTTCCAGGGCATCGGTGAAGGGGTGATCAAAGTCATACATGGGGTAAATACACCACCTGTCGCCGGTCCTGTGGTGTGAGGCATGCAGTATACGGTAAAGCACCGGATCGCGCAGATTCAGATTACCGGAAGCCATATCAATTTTTGCCCGCAAAACCCGGGACCCTTCCGGGAATTCGCCGTTACGCATCCGGGCAAATAAATCAAGATTTTCCTCCACGCTGCGATTGCGATAAGGACTTTCTTTGCCCGGTTCTGTTAATGTGCCGCGGTACTCGCGTATTTCTTCGGGGCTTAAGTCACAGACATAAGCCCGTCCCGCCTTAATTAAGCGGCAGGCAAATTCATATTTCAGTTCAAAGGAATCTGAAGCATAATACAGCCGGTCTTCCCAATCTACCCCCAACCAGCGTAAATCTTCCAAGATTGAATCCACAAATTCCTGTTCCTCTTTTACCGGGTTGGTGTCGTCAAAACGCACATTAAACTTACCTTTAAATAATTCCGCCATTTTATAATTAAGCAATACGGCTTTGGCATGTCCTATATGGAGGTACCCGTTAGGTTCAGGCGGGAACCTGGTATGTACCCTGCCTCCGTTTTTACCTTCCTCAACATCCTTGCTGATAATGGTATAGATAAAGTTTGATTTGCCTTCGGAGTCGTAAGACATATTGATCTCTCCTTATGACAGTGCTGGTACAACTTCAAATATAATCACATTCTATTATAGCAGACAAGTCTTGACAGAGACAAACATCTCTTTTAATTAAGATAGTGTCAACCCACTGTAGGGAAAAAATAATTTCACCAATCCTGAAAGGAC
>ERZ773359.3118-NODE-3118-length-19635-cov-11.950664_pt1 | contig 19635 bp, 15 predicted proteins | sample MGYA00374955_ERZ773359 | MGnify/ENA primary metagenome ERZ773359 (study PRJEB29098, sample SAMN04486028) | biogas fermenter metagenome | study: EMG produced TPA metagenomics assembly of the Biogas fermentation microbial communities from Germany - Plant 4 DNA1...
GCCGATAATTATATCTTCTTTGCCCGTCACCCTGTTTATATACATCGATAAAGCTGACAAAAACAACGGGTACAGGGTTATCCTGTTTTCGGCACAATACTGCCTTAGTTTCCGGACAAATTTTTTGGGCGCGACAAACGTCTTTCTTTTTGATTCCGTTGATACGAGATTTGTTTTTCGCGTTTTAAGAACAGTCGCTTCAAACGGCTCACTATAAACCTCTTCCCAATAAGCTGCGTCTTTCTGCATGCGGTTTGATTTATAATACTCCATTTCGGTTTCCACATACGATAAATACGACGGGATAACCATTTGATCGTCCTGAATCGCATCACCGTTTTTAAGCGCCTTGTAATACCCCGTTACCAAACTGCATGATAAAGCCATAGACCACGCGTCAAACACTATGTGATGAAAGTTTGAGAATATTCCGCCCTCTTTGTCGCTTATCTTCAACAGAACAAAACGATATAAATCGCTGTTCAAAAGCTCGAACGGCTTTTTTGCCTCGTTAGCGTTCCACTCATACAATGCCGCTATAGGATCTTCATACTGTGAAAAATCAATAAAATCAATGGGCTTGTCCTGATATGGATGAACATACTGGCGCGGCTCTCCATTCTCATTAACGCAAATGCGCAGGCGTATACTTTCGTTATTCTTTATGTAAAGCTTCAAAGCTTCTTCAAGCAAGCCATAATCAATATTGTCTTCTTTAATTCTTATCGTGCCTGAAATATTCGAAATGGAAGTACCGGGATACATTTTTTCGGTATACCAGATTGACAATTGCGGAGAGGTTAACGGATATAATTTTTTCTCCAACATATATGCCTCCGTTAATGCTTTTTTCGTTAGATTACATCTAATTTTACCATATTAAGAACTAAATTCGCTATGACAAAATAAAATAAACAGGATATTAAGGTAATAATTTCCCGATATTTCTAAAAAATGTCTCACATTCTCTCATGTTGAAACGACATGAAATTATAAGCAATTTCTCTTGTAAATTATACATATGATCTGTCAACTGTAATAACCGCATACAGTGATTTGTCTTTTTCATGTATCCGCCGTTTTATCTGTTCTGTTATTTCCTGTATGCTTATTTTACAATCAAAGGGAACCGTCACGTCAAATATCAGGTTATGATGAGTCGGACCCTTTACGACTCTGAAATCATGAATTGATAAGGTATTGTCAATCTCCGAAACCACTTCTTCGGTCATTTTTTGCATTTCATTCACGAATGGATCATCGGTAACAACCGGATCCATATGTATAACCATATTCAAATTATATTTATTCGATATATCACGTTCGATATTATCAATTAAATCATGGCTCACAAGAACATCCATATTCGCGTCAACCTCTACATGGACAGAAGCGAATGTATTAAGCGGGCCGTAATCGTGAATAACAAGATCATGTATTCCGATAACGCCGTCGTAATTAAGAATAAATGATTCGATCTTTTTTGTTAGTTCTTCTGAAGGAGCCTGGCCAATAATCCTGTTCATTGTTTCTCGCAATATTTGTATCGCCGAAAAAATTATGAACAGCGCAACCGCAATACCTATATAAGCATCGGGATTGACGCTTGAAAACCGGCTTATTACAGCCGAAGCAAAAACCGCTATGGTAGCCAATACATCGGCCATACTGTCGGCGGCGGTTGCCTGCATGACCATTGAATTGATACGCTTGCCGACTTTTCGGTTAAAATAAAAAAGCCACAGTTTCGCAAAGATTGACAGTGCCAGCACCGATAGTGTAATAATACTGAACTCGATTGGCTGAGGATTAATAATTTTGTAAATTGATGTTTTTATAAGTTCAAAACCAATAAACATTATCACAACCGCAACAACTGAAGAAGAAATATACTCGATTCTGGCGTGTCCGAACGGGTGAGTATTGTCGGCAGGCTTTGCCGCCATCTTTATACCGACAAGAGATATAATTGAAGAGCCGGCATCGGAAAGATTGTTCACCGCGTCAGCGACTACCGAAACGCTGCCGGAAAATGTTCCGACCGTAAACTTCGCGGCAAAAAGAAGTATGTTTACGACTATTCCGATTATACCGCCAAGCCTTCCATACTGCTCGCGAACCTTAACATTCCTGATATCCTTATGGTTTTTAATGAACAATCTTGCAAGAAAGCCGGCAATACCGCCGAGTTCTTTTCCGCTGCCTTCCATGTTTCCTCCGCTTAACTTGTTTATTTCAGTAATCTTTATTTTATTATTACAAATGCCTGGCTGCAAGTATTACAATAAAACTATCGTCATTGCTGATTGTAAGTGTTACCATTCAGGTTCAATAGTTAATCTCCGAACATTATTCCCGCAGGTCCTGGCTCGGGTGTTTCGTTTCCTTGCGCGACAAAGCACATACCGACAACACGCTTCAGATCCTGTTCATTCTTTGCGTAGAGGTCTCCATATTCCGGGTCGCTCATTAACCCGCTCCGCAGTTACCTATAGGCAGCAGGGCGTTGGAGCATGTCGCCCGTCGTCACCGAAAACACCCGAACCACCCGCTGGTTATTCTGCATTATTCACGCGGGGCCTGCTTCAGGTGTTTCGCGACAAATAAACAACCGCCCCGTTTTGAAGTTAAGCTTTAATTCCGGACATTTACAAGCCAACCTCAAAGGGAGCGGTTGTTCTTCAGTATATTTTATTCCTCTTCCTCTTCAAATATGACTGCATCATACGACATCTCGGCTTTCCTGCAGTCTTGTCCACCCTTAACAGTCCAAGCGACAAGCAAGGGATTGAATATCTTCCGGCAAAAAAAGTATCCGAACGAATTATCTTCAAATCGGTAGGCAATAAAATCGGGACGTGAAAACACATTAACAAAAAGGTTGGTCATCAGAAAAGACTGCCAAAAACCTAACTGGTTTCCGTCCTTTATAAAATTCATTGAAAGCTGTCCCCTTATAATATCGGGGCGGTTTTTCCTGAACCACCGCAATATGAACGGGTTAAATGATTCAATGCAGATAAAGCCCGTATAATCTTTTATTTCGTTGTACACAGCCTCGCATATTTCAGCGGCTGAATCACTAATGCCTGCTTTTATCTCGCATATGACCGGCTTACCTTTAAGAACTTTTAAAACATCCGAAAACAGCGGTATTCTTTCATCGGTATCATATAAGCGGCAGTTTTCCAGTTCCGCGTAATCGGCTTCTTTTACCTTTCTATCGTCACCGCACATTCTTTTCAGGTCGTCGTCATGGAATACAACAAGCTTATTATCTTTCGTTAACCTGACATCCAATTCCACTCCATAACCTTTTTCCTTAGCGTTTTTAAAAGCGGCGGCGGAATTTTCCGGAATGCCCTTCCCATGCAGGCCTCTGTGAGCGAACAGCACGCACGGAAATTTTTCAACACGTCTTTTATTTGGTTTTATCAGATAAAGAATAACAGCAAACAGAACTAAAAGTATAATAATCGCCGTTGCCATGATTAATCTCCCGCATCCATCATTTCAAGCTTGCTTTTTGGTGTAACAGGCTTGCTGTCCCCGTGCCGCACGATAAGCATCGTACAAAAAGCAACCGCGGTAAAAAACGCCGCATACGGGAACAATGTCCTGTACCCAACATACTCAAGCAATGCTCCTGATAGCACAGGCGTCAGGATTTGAGCCGCCATTGAAAAAGTATAATAATAACCGGTATATTTGCCGACATCCGAGCCTTTAGCCATTTCCACAACCATCGGATATGAGTTGACGTTAATCGCAGCCCAGCCGGTTCCTATCAATACGAGAAAAACAGTTAAAACAGGATGGTATGATGTCAGCATAAACGCCCCGCAAAAGGAAGCAAACATTAAAACGAGCCCCATAAGAATGGTTTTCCTTCTTCCTATTTTTGAAGCCAGAAAACCGACGGGGATAAACGCTATAACAGCGGCAACCGTTGCGATAAGCTGGTTGCTTGCAAATCCGCCGCCCGCTATTCCGAGAAAACTCTGCGCATATTTCGAGAATGCGGTGGTAACCGCGTTATATGCCATAAACCATAAAAATATTGAAATAAGAATAAATATAAGGCTTCTTTTTACATCGGGAGGCAGTTTTGCTTTTTCCCCCGAACCGATGTCTTCTTCTGCCGTTCCATGGCCGTTGATTTTCTCCATTTCCGCGACCAGCTTGTTTTCCTTTACCGAAAGGGCAAGGATAACAACTGATACAACCATAAGGGCCCCGACAATTGTGAATATCGGGAAATAATCAGGTTTTCCCGTCTTTGGAACCAATACCGCTATAAGCCCGAGCGATACCGCGCCGCCTATCGCGCCCATTAGATTTATAACCGCGTTCGCCTTTGACCTTAAAGGCTTTGGAGTGACATCGGGCATAAGCGCAACAGCTGGTGAACGGTATGTACTCATAAAAACGAGAGAAAAGAACAAAGCTATAATAAACATTGAAAAGGCAACGATATTATCCGCGTAAGGCATGAACATCATTGAAGTAACCGCTAACGCTGTTCCTCCCAGAATAAACGGCATCCTTTTTCCAATCGGCGTTTTGACTTTGTCCGAGAGAGCGCCGAAAAGAGGCAGCATAAACAGCGCGAGAACGTTATCCAACGCCATCACTGCACCTGCGGCGGTATCTCCAATATTAAACGTATTTTTTAATATCAGCGGAACAAGGCTGTCATAAACCTGCCAGAATGCACAAATCGACAAAAACGCGAGACCGATAATAAAAGTGCGCTTGTAATTAAGTTTCATTTCTTTTACCTCCGGATAAAAAAATTGAGACTCGTATATTTGAAGCATATCATTTATACGGAAACAGTGTCAACAACAGATCCCGAAGCTTCATCCTTCAGTTTCTTAAACGCGACGGACAGCATAAGCTTTATCCTGTTCAATTGGTTTACTTCGCTTGCGCCCGGATCATAATCAACGGCAACTATATTGCTTCCGGGATACCTCCGCCTTATTTCCTTTATCATTCCTTTGCCCGCGACATGGTTTGGAAGACACGCGAAAGGCTGCACGCACACTATGTTATCCACTCCTTCTTTTATAAGTTCCAGCATTTCCGCTGTTAAAAACCAGCCCTCACCCATGCAGATACCTGTTGAAATAATTTCTTCGGCATAGTCCGCAAGCGTATAAATATTTGCGGGTGGTGAAAACCTCGCGCTTTTTTGCAGGCATTTCACAAGATGCCTTCGGTACAGTTCAAGTATCGAAATCGCGGCCTTTCTGACAAGGCATACGGCGGCGTTCTCCGCTCCGTGTTTAAACCTTGCGATTCCGTTATATAGGCAATACAGCAGAAAGCCTGCCAAATCGGGAACCACGGCTTCACAGCCTTCGCTTTCGATGAAGCGGACAAGACTGTTGTTTGCCTCCGGATGGTATTTGACAAGTATTTCGCCGACAATTCCAACCTTTGGCTTTTTTATTCTTAATAGAGGCAGATTGTCAAATTCGCGGACAATGTTCTCTATGTTTTTAACAAAATCACCCCATTTTCCGGAGGATACCGCCGATTTGCATTTATTCGCCCACTTGCCGTAAAGACGTTCGGCAGAACCTTTATCGGCCTCGTAAGGTCTTGTTGCGTATAAAACCCGCATGAACAGATCCCCGTATACAATCGCCTGGAGCGCCTTGTGCAGCAGCCGTGTGGTTAACCGGAACCCCTGCTGTTCTTCAAGACGCATCGTGTTAAGCGATACGACGGGTATATGCTCCATGCCCGCATCCTTCAATGCTTTTCTTATGAATGCTATATAGTTTGACGCCCTGCATCCGCCTCCCGTCTGAAACATCATAACCGATGTCCTATCCAGGTCATACCTGCCGCTTTTAAGAGCCTGCAGCAACTGGCCTACGACAATAATCGAAGGATAGCACGCATCATTGTTAACGTGTTTTAAACCTTCCTCGATTGTACTGTGTTTTACCTCTGGTAAAATTTCTATACAATAACCCTCCGAGTTAAAAGCCTGTTCAAGTATATCAAAATGGATTGGAGACATCTGGGGCGCGAGAATAGTGTGTGTAGCTTTATCTTTTCTGGTAAACCTTGCTATTGTTGGTATAGGCACGGCCGTATTTTGCCAGTAGTTATCTTCTTTTTCGTTTATAGCCGCCAGCAAAGAGCGTATCCTTATTTTAGCCGCCCCGAGATTGCTGACCTCATCTATTTTTATAACGGTATGTATTTTACCGGCAGGCTCGAGTATTTCCTGCACCTGTTCAATCGTAACCGCGTCGATTCCGCATCCGAAGGAATTAAGCTGAACCATCTGCAGGCAAGGTTCTTTTATTACAACATCCGCGGCATTGTATAAACGCGTGTGGAACATCCATTGATCCCGCACGCGCAGAGGACGTTTCACGCTGCCGAGATGCGCGACTGAATCTTCGGTTAAAACCGCTAATCCGAATGATGAAATCATATCCGCAATGCCGTGATTTATTTCAGGATCAATATGATACGGCCGTCCTGCAAGCACGATCCCTTTTTTATTGTTTTTATAAAGCCATTTAATCGTTTCCTCTCCCATTTTATGAATATGCCGTTTAAAGGCTTTGTCTTCTTCAGCAGCAAGATAAACAGCGCGGCGTATTTTTGCGGCGGAAATCCCAAATTCGCGAAACATTCCGCAAAGCTTCCTGATAAGCTTTTTCCGGTTATTATACGGTATAAAATCATTAATTAACCGGACTCCGCTCGAACGCAGCCGTTCCACGTTATTGCGCAGCACCTCCGAATAACCCGTGACAATAGGACAGTTAAAGCATTGATCCGAATCCGGATCTTCCTTTGTTTCCTTTTCAATGCACGGCATAAATATGAAATCAACGCCCTTTTCAATCAAATCGACAATATGTCCGTGCGATAATTTAGCCGGGTAGCAGACCGACTCGCTTGGTATTGATTCCATCCCTTTCTCATATATCATTTTGTTGGACCCTGCGGATAACTCGACGCGGAAGCCGAGTTCGGTAAAAAACGTAAACCAGAACGGGTAATTCTCGAACATATTCAGCGCGCGCGGAATACCAACCCTGCCGTGTTTGGCTTTTCCGGGCGTAAGCGGGACATAATGCTCAAACAGACGCCTGTATTTTTCACGGTATATATTAGGAACCTGTTTTGCTTTAATATCGCCGCCGCTGCCCTTTTCACAGCGGTTTCCCGTTATGTACCTGCGGTTGTCGAAGAAGTTCACGGTAACGGAGCAGTTATTCGTGCAGCCCGAACAGCGGTATGACTTTCTCCGGATCACGAGGTTTTTAACCTCGTCCGGGCTTAACAGCAAACTGGTCTGCCCATTGCAGCGTTCACGTGCGATAAGCGCCATTCCGTACGCGCCCATCAACCCTGCGATGTTCGATCTTATGCATTCCCTGTCCGATACGATTTCAAACGCGCGAAGAACCGCGTCACTTAAAAAAGTACCGCCCTGGACCATGATCTTTTTGCCCATATCGGATGGATTCCTTATCTTTATTACCTTGTAAAGCGCGTTTTTCACGACCGAATACGCAAGCCCCGCGGAAATGTCTTCAACCCCTGCTCCTTCTTTTTGTGCCTGTTTTATGCGCGAATTCATAAATACCGTGCACCGCGACCCTAAATCCACGGGATTTTTTGCTTTAATCGCGAGTTTAGCGAATTCCTCTATCGATATATTAAGCTGGGACGCGAACGTTTCAAGAAATGAACCGCAGCCCGACGAACATGCTTCGTTAAGAAATATCGTATCAATTGCGCCGTTTCGTATATGCAGGCATTTCATATCCTGTCCGCCGATGTCAAGTATAAAATCGACATCGGGCACAATTTCTTTTGCCGCCCTGTAATGCGCTATTGTCTCTATTTCGCTTGTATCAACCCGCAAAGCGGCCTTTATAAGTTCTTCGCCGTAACCTGTAACACCTGCCGAAGCGATAGTTACACCATCCGGAATGCGGCTGTACAAATCGGTAAGGATATCAATGACACACCTGACAGGATCAGCGTTATTCGAGCCATACCAGTATTCAAGGATCGAATTGTCTTCACCAATCAATATGGCTTTCGTTGTTGTTGAACCGGCGTCAATGCCAAGGTAGGCTTTTCCTTTATAAGCTGCAATATTGCCTTTTGGAATCGTTTCCTTGCCATGGCGCTGCTTGAATTCGATGTATTCGTCCTCATTGCAAAAAAGCGGGCGCAGCTTATTTATCTGAATTTCTTCCGAAATATCGGGCCTTTCAAGTATTTCCGCAAATTTGCTCAAATTAAAAGTTTTATCCGCTGGAGCTAGCATTGCCGCCCCGCAGGCGACAAACAAATGCATGTCCTGCGAAAATATTGCCTGTTCGGGCTTAAGCTCCAGCGTTTTTATAAACTGCGCCCTTAGCTGCGGCAAAAACGTAAGCGGACCTCCAAGGAACGCGACATTTCCGCGGATTGGCCGGCCGCATGCAAGCCCGCTTATTGTCTGCACAACCACGGACTGGAACACGGAAGCCGCGATATCTTCTTTCCTCGCTCCTTCATTCAATAATGGCTGTATATCGGTTTTAGCAAACACGCCGCACCTTGACGCTATCGGATAAATTGTTTCGGCCTTTGCGGCCAGATCATTAAGTCCCTGCGCATCTGTTCCAAGCAGAGATGCCATCTGATCGATAAAGCTGCCCGTTCCTCCGGCGCATGTACCGTTCATGCGCTGCTCCTGCCCGCCGGTAAGGTAAACAATTTTCGCGTCTTCGCCGCCAAGTTCGATCGAGACATCGGTTTCCGGGGCATACGTTTCGAGTGCTTTAATCTGCGCAATAACTTCCTGGATAAAGCTAACTCCAAGCTTATTGGCGAGCAGTAGCCCTCCCGAACCCGTAACCGACACGGCAGCGGGCACATCCCCAAGCCCGTCCAATGCGTCTTCAATCACGGATTTTAAACATTTTCTTATATCGGAAAAATGCCTTGCGTATTTTGAAAAGATCAACCGGTTCCGCTCATCTATGGCCGCAATTTTTATTGTCGTCGAACCGATATCAATACCAACCCGGACAACATCCATACAGATGCTCCCTTTCAATTGCAATATGATATGCACAAATTTTATTCACGGTAATAAACCAGGCAATGCAAATTCAAAGACGGCTGATAAGCAAGTGATATTGCTAATTAATGAGACTACTCATATTATATTACAAAAAGAGGGAAAATACAAATTAATCCATTTTTTTGTAAATAGATAGGTTAATACAATAATAGAATTTATAAACAAAAAAATGTCGGCCAAATTATGACCGACGCGCACATTCCAAAAGAATGAAGATTGGCAATAAAAGAATAAAGATCTTTAACTCCTCCTTTAATAAGGTCATTTCAACAATGGCTTATACCATTTTTATGCAGCCGAAGCCCTGGCTGTTTTTGCTTCCAAGCCCCGCGTCAACAGCCATCTGGAGCAATTCACGCGGGCCTTTCAGCCTTAACTTCCCACTGTACCCTTTTATAACAAATCCTTTATATATAACAATGTGAAGCCGCGGCTGATGCAGCGGAGTAAAGCTAACTTTCCCGTCCGGTGGTTCCATTCCCGTAAAAGCCCTGTATTTCTTCCTGAGGTTTTCATCCGCTATTTTGCTGAAATCATCTTCACCGGGCTGGAAATAACATGTGTACTTGCTGTCGTCGGGCTTTTTCAGCGTACTGTAAACCGTTATTGGAGATAAAGTGTTTACCGTGATATCCTCTTTCATTACATCCTGCCTGTCTACTTTTATGCTGGTAATCTCAAGCAGTTGCGAATTAAGCGTAACCGATTTTTTCAATATTCTGTTTGCGAAAGATTCACAGAATTTATCGTCGGGAGATGAAACTTCAAGAGAAACAGGAGGTTCAAATACAATATTGCCTTTATCGCTTTCCATCTTTGCCTTGCCTGAAAGGTTCGAAAAACAAAACAAACGAAACTTCCTGCCGTCCCCATAACCTTCATTATGCAGGAAATCCGCGAGTTCTTTATCAATCGTTTTGTATATAAAAGCCTGAACCATATGGTTGTAGTGAATTGGAAGGAGCAGATTTTTCTCTCCGGTCATTTCGATGCGTATATGCATATTTTTCTCTCCTTAATAAGGCAAAATATACAATGTTCATAGAATGTTCGATAAGCCGCGAATTTTTTTCGATGTCTGCAGTTATCCGGTGCCGGAAGAACGATTATGTATTCATATGGCCTTATTATAGTTATTCGACAAATATTTCCCAATCCCTTCTTTTTTCTGCAAATTCTTCGTAAAAGCTTTATCTTTGAAAAACAAATAACACCTTTTTTAGTATGAAAAAATGGTTGTAATTGTTTTAAACAGAGTGTTAAACAAAAAATGCGGAAAGCTTTTTGATTGGCAGGCAATATATATGAATTAACCCTTGAGCATAAAAAAAGCAAGCCATTTTCCGGCTTGCAAAACTTATTTAACTTGTTGTTTTATTACTCAACCGACTTGATGCGGCTTAAACCTTTTTAGTCTCAAAGCATTCGATACAACGGATATAGAACTGAACGACATTGCCGCCGCCGCAATCATGGGGTTTAAAAGGGGCCCGCCGAATATATGAAGCAGACCTGCGGCAATCGGTATCCCCAGAACATTATATGCAAATGCCCAGAACAGGTTTTGCTTTATATTGCGGATAGTTCTTTTACTTAATTGTATCGCGACAGGCACATCGGTAAGCTCGTTTTTCATAAGCACGATGTCTGCCGACTCCATTGCCACATCTGTTCCCGAACCTATCGCTATACCTATGTCGGCTTGTGCGAGAGCCGGTGCATCATTAATGCCATCGCCTACCATTGCCACCTTGAGTCCTTCTTTTTGAAGCTTCTTTACTTCGTTTGCCTTATCTCCCGGCAGAACTTCGGCTTTTATCCTGTCTATACCCGCCTGTTTTGCAATAACTTGAGCCGTCTGAATGTTGTCACCCGTTATCATTACCGGCTCAATACTCATTTTGCGAAGCTGCTCAACGGCTTTTTTACTGCCGGGTTTTATAACATCGGCGACTGCTATGATCCCTTCAAGTTCTCCATCGACGGCTATAAACATTGCGGTTTTGCCTTCCGCGGACAACCTGCCGGAGTCATCCCGCGCCTTTATATCAATGTTTCTGTCGTTCATCAGTTTACTGTTTCCAAGGAGAACGTCCTTTCCATGTATACGCGATATTATTCCGTGCCCGGGTATCGCCTCAAAACTCTCGGCATCATACAACTTCAATTTCATTTCGGATGCTTTGCCGACAATTGCCTCACCCAGAGGATGTTCCGAGCCTTTTTCGGCAGAAGCGGCCAACTGCAGCAATTTGGTTTCATCAAGACGTCCCGTGGGAATAATATCGGTAATCACAGGTTTCCCTTCGGTTATAGTTCCTGTTTTGTCAAACACAACCGTGTTTATTTGATGCGCGGTTTCAAGGGCATCACCGCTTTTTATCAGCACTCCGTATTCCGCTCCTTTTCCCGTTCCGACCATAATCGCGGTAGGTGTCGCGAGACCAAGCGCGCACGGACACGCAATAACGAGAACCGAAATGAACACCGTGAGCGAAAAGGCCGCCGATTCTCCGGATATATACCAGGCTGCCCCTGCAAGAACCGCGATAGCAATAACCACTGGGACGAAATACCCTGAAATTACGTCCGCCAGTCTTGCTATAGGGGCTTTTGAATTCTGTGCGCCTTCAACAAGCGCAATGATTTGAGAAAGCGTCGTGTCTTCCCCGACCTTTGTAGCTTTGAATTTGATTGTGCCGTTCTGGTTTATGCTTGCGCAGATAACCTGGCTTCCGACGTTTTTTTCAACGGGTATGCTTTCGCCTGTAAGGATTGATTCGTCAACCGATGTCCTGCCTTCAACAACTTCGCCGTCCACAGGGATTCTCTCCCCCGGCCTGACTAAAATTATATCCCCTGCCTGCACTTCCTCGATCGGAACGACCAGTTCCCTGCCGTCTTTTATAACTGTTGCCGTCTTAGGGGCAAGTCCCATAAGTTTCTTAATTGTTTCCGATGTTTTCCCCTTCGCGAGCGTTTCAAGATATCTTCCAAGCAGTATCAGCGTTATAATCATCCCGGCCGATTCAAAATAGAGGTTGCCGGCATATTCGTCATTGCCGTTAAGTATCATTATAACCGCGTAAATGCCGTATATAAACGCAGCGCCTGTTCCTATCGCAACAAGGGAATCCATATTCGGTTCGCGCCTGAAAAGCCTGCCGAACCCTACGGTATAAAACCTTCGTCCTGTAATTATAACCGGTATAACAAGTGCAAGCTGTATCAGCGCGTAATTAAGCGCGTGCTTATGAGGATCGATAATGCCGGGTATAGGAAGGCCGAGCATATGACCCATAGCTATATAAAAAAGAGGTATTGAGAAAGCCGCGGAAACAATGAGCTTTGCCCGTAGGGAAGCCGCCTCCTTTTTGGCGCGTTCGGTTTCATCTTGTGATATCTTACCCTGTTCTACTTTTGAAACGCCGTAACCTGATTTTTCTATCGCATCTTTTATTTCGCGCATTCCGGTTACCGAAGGATCATATACTACCTTAGTAATTCCCGATACGAGATTAAAGGCTGCGTCTTTTACTCCGGGAAGTTTTTTTACTGCCTTTTCAACGGTGTTTGCGCATGAAGCGCAAGACATGCCCGAAACATGCACAAGTATTTCCGCGAATCTTTCGTCGGGTTCCTCATCAACATCGTAACCCGCTTTTCTTACCGCTTCAATAATATCTGCGATATCCGTTACATTTTCATCAAATTTCACATCAAGCTTTTCGCTTACAAGATTAACCGCAGCCGAAACAACGCCGTCAAGTTTGCCGACGCTGTTTTCTACTGTTCTTGCACAGGCCGCGCATGACATTCCTTTTATTTTTAATATCTTTTGCTGCATCTTCTGTCCCCCTCCTTCCGGTGCAACCTTATTTCGCATAAAAAAGACGGGTTCGTTAAATATAGATATACCACCAATATGACCATTTATTTATGTATTTGCGAAACTTTACAAATAAAAAGCAATCTAAAGGAGATGCCGTTTTTTAGGCATGCCCTTCGATTGCTTCGTATTTGAAAAGACCGTAAGGTGACTTTTAAGTAATTTTTAGATTTCATCAAAATTATCGATAATTGCTCCAACTCCTATAGCGTTATCTACCGGCAAAGAGAAGCAGATACCGGTTCCGGCGGTATTAAGCCCAACTTCATGCATAATGCTCTCCATAATGGCCAATTTTTTTTCTTTCGGCGTTAAGATCAGGACAAGATCCTTTTCCGGTTGTATCGTTATACCAAGGTATTTCTTAGCTTCTTTTGAACCTAATCCACGGGCATGAACTACGGTACCTCCGCTGGCTCCTGCCTTTTTTGCCGTCTCCATAACCTGGTCAAAAAACCCGCTGTTTACAATAGTTACAATTAAATGATAAGGTTCTTTTGACGTATAAGTCATATCCTCACTTCCTAACTTTAAATTCTCTTCCGCTTGAATGCAAATTTTAGAAAGAACACTGCTGATGCTGCTTATGTTTATGGTAAAGGCGATTCCTGTAAAGGGAACAGAAAGAAAGTCGTTGCCGGTAAAGCCGGATAAAATAAAAGCCAGAATATAACAGCTTATCAGTATGTACGAAAGCGGAAACTGAAATAAAATTCTCAAAAAGGCACCTACTAATGCCAGACCAACGCCTAATGAAACACTAATGATAATAACAGCGTCGGGTACTCCGTTTATTTGACCTGCCAACACTATCAAATCCGGTTCTGCTATTGTAATGAATACGCCAATGAAAAAAGTCAATATTACAATCAACGGCAGTTTCCTGGTTTTTACCAATGTAGACCCTATCTGTTCTCCTATTGGGATAAGTGACATATCCACCCCAAGATTAAATAGCGTTATCCCCATGATTATTGTAAAGGCACTGATTAGAAAAAGTATAAGGTTCCATGACGGGATCGGCGCTATTGTGTAATTCAGGACCACAACCAGAATAACAATTGGAATTACCGAAAAGGATGATTCCTTTAGTTTAGCTAACAATAATCTGAGTATTGTATTTCACTCCTTTTCTACTTGTTTTATATATGATTATTTTAAATCTGTTATAGATTGATGCGACATGATTACCGCCGCATTGAGAAAAATATAAAACCGCTTCTAATCATAACATATATTGATAAGAATAAAAACCACAAAAAAACCCAATATCTCGATAACGAGGCTGAAGATGTCACCCCTAATTATGAGATAAGGCGGTGACGAAAATTATTATAGAGTCCGTATCATTATGAGGGTTTTGTCATATTTTCCAGACGCATAAGATTAGCATATGCTTCTTCGGCACTTGAACCGCATATTTCTTTAGACGGCGTAAAATCAACACATACTTTTGGCCGTTCTTTTTTGCCGAAAAGCTTGCATCTGTTGTCTTCAGTCAGTTGGACGCATCGAACGCCGGCAGGTTTGCCGTGAGGCATGCCGGGTATCGGAGAAGATATTGATATCGCTATGCAGCAGGCTGCACAACCTACTCTGCATTCCATTTTAAACCCCGTTTTCAAAGCAATAGCGTAAAGTTTTATTCCCAGCCTTTGCAGACATCAACCCATTCCCTATAATTCGAATACTTCTCAAGCTCTTCTATGGTAAGCTCGATGGCGCTGTTGCTGCTGCCGCATGCGGGAAACACCGTTTTAAACCTTTTAAGTGACTCGTCAAGATACACATCTATGTTTTCATTCACGGCAAAAGGACATATTCCCCCGACAGCGTGTCCGACCATTTCGATGTTTTCTTCCGGCGAAAGCATCTTTGCTTTTGTACCGAATCTCTGCTTATATTTGGGATTATCAATTTTCGCGTCTCCTGCAACTACAATTAAGATACATCTTCCGTCGAGTTTGAATGACAATGTTTTTGCTATCCTTTTCGGCTCGCAGTTCAGGGCAATAGCCGCCAATTCAACTGTAGCGCTTGATACGTCAAACTCGAGTATCCTGTCCGCAATACCCCATCGGCTGAAATATTCCCTGACTTTTTCTATTGACATGCCGGCATCTCCTTCTTAAATTCTCTTTGCTGTTATTTAATAAGATACCAAATGTTTCTTTTCAAATCAAATCATTGTAACGTCAAATTCATCAGCCGATGCACGGCTGATGAATTTAATGATACAATATATAACCAAAAAATTAAAAGGAGGATAAGGATATGCCGTATATAAATGTTAACCTGTCTTTTAACGTACCGGATGACAAGAAGGAGCAGTTAAGCGGACGGATTGCTTCTGAGGCGGATTATGAACAGTCTTTTTTCTTTTTGTCGGTATAATATGTATGCAAAAGATGATGGGATTTTTCTCCCAGCGGCTTTTCAAGATACTCGTCGTAAAGTGCCTGAACGGCCGGATTCTCATGGGATTTTCTTATCGGAATATGCCTGTCTGCCTCGTATATGGCTTCAATTCTCTTCCGGCGCAGTTCATTCGTCGTGTGGTACGGCTGTCCGCCACCGCCGATGCAGCCTCCGGGACAGCACATAACCTCGATAAACGTGTATTCGCATTTCCCTGATTTAATAAGCTCCAGGATTTTTCGGGCATTCAAAAGTGAATGCGCGACAGCAACTTTCACTTTTGTTCCGCCAAGATCAACTTCTGCCTCCTTTATACCTCCCATGCCCCTGACATTGTGAAAATCAAGCTTATCAAGCGTTTTCCCTGTTACAATCTCGTAAACCGTTCTTAACGCGGCTTCCATTACACCACCGCTCGCACCGAAAATAACCGCAGCTCCGGTTGTTATGCCGAACGGATCGTCGTATTTCTCCTCTTCAAGTATATTGAAATCAATTCCCGCTTGTTTGAGTATCCTGCCAAGCTCCCTTGTCGTAAGGACCACATCGACATCGGGATGGATCCCGTCAACTCTCATTTCCGGCCTTTTCGCTTCATATTTTTTTGCCGTACAGGGCATTATTGAAACAACAAAAATGTCCTTTACGGGTATGCCTGTTTTCTCCGCGTAATAACTTTTCGCGAGGGCTCCGAACATCTGCTGTGGTGATTTGCATGTTGACACATGGGGCAGCAGTTCAGGGTAATACTGTTCAATGAAATTGATCCAGCCCGGGCTGCAGGATGTAAGCATGGGAAGGACGCCCCCCGTTTTCAGCCTGTGAAGAAGTTCATTGCCTTCTTCTATAATCGTAAGGTCAGCTGTAAAGTTGGTATCAAAAACCCTGTCAAAGCCGAGCCTGCGCAATGCCGCCACAAGCTTTCCGGTGACTATGCTTCCAGGTTCCATTCCGAACTCTTCGCCTATTGAAACCCTGACAGCAGGAGCTGTTTGAACAATAACATGCTTTCCGGGATCATTAATTGCATCCCATACCTTGTCTATATCCTCCTTTTCGTAGATAGCAGCGACAGGGCATACCGTCGAGCACTGCCCGCATGAAACACAAGCGACGTCGGACAGATATCTGCCGAATGCCGGAATTATCTCCAGTTCACTGCTTCTGCCTATCTTTTCAATAATGTTTATTCCCTGTACTTCCCTGCACATTTCAACGCAGCGTCCGCATTTTATGCATTTATTCGGATTTCTTACAATCGAAGGGCTGGAGTCGTCTATCTCCTTAAATTCAAGCACATTTTCAAAGCGGTTCGTTCTTACCCCTGCCTGATTTGCTATATTCTGAAGCTCGCAGCTTAAATTCCTGTGGCACTTCAGGCAATCCGCATCATGGTTCGCAAGTATCATCTCAATAATTACCCTTCTTGCTTCAAGTACCTTCGCGGAATTCGTGTGTATCGCCATCCCGTTTCTGACTGCCGTTGAGCATGCACTTGGCAAGGTTTTCATCCCCTCTACTTCCACAATACAGACCCTGCAGTTTGCTTTCACGGACTGATCGGTATGATAGCACAGCGTCGGTATTTCAATCCCCGCGGACTTTGCCGCATCAAGTATTGTAATTCCTTCGGGCACAGATATTTTTTTATTGTTTATCGTAACTTCAATCATATTCATAAAATTGCCTCCTATACCGCATTTCTTATTTCAAATTCTTTATATATCCCCAGCAGGAACTGATGACGGAAATATTTCAGCGCGGTCAGTATCGCTGTCGGCGCAGCCTGGCCGAGACCGCAGAAAGATGTGTCCGTCATTACGTTCAGAATCGATTCGAGCGTTGACAAATCTTTTTCGGTTGCGGTCCTTGTGATAAACTTATCCAGGATATTCAGTATATGCCTGTTGCCTTCCCTGCATGGCGTACATTTACCGCACGATTCATGCTTGAAGAAAACCAGGATGTTTCTTAAAATGTCCAGTATATCATGCCTGTCGTCTATAACGATCACTGCCCCGGCTCCCATCGACAAACCATTTTTAGCAAACTCTTCATAGTCAAGCCTTATATCAATCATTTCAGGGGGTATACACGGCCCTGACGCCCCGCCGAGTTGTACCATTTTAATTCTTCTTCCGTGCGGGATTCCCTTACCGAGATTAAATATAATCTCGCGAACCGATATGCCGAACGGAACTTCGAAGACCCCACGCCTGTTGACGTTGCCGGACAGGCTTACAAGCCGGGTTCCTTTTGATGACGCTGTTCCGACGGAAGTATATTTCTCGGCGCCTTCCCTGATTATATACGGTATCGTCGAAAGCGTTTCAACATTGTTGATCAGCGTTGGCTTGTTAAATATACCCGCGCTGACCGGATACGGAGGCTTATTCCGCGGTCTTCCCGCCTTTCCTTCAATGGACTCTATAAGCGCAAACTCCTCCCCGCAGACATATGCGCCGGCGCCTGAATAAATCTCGATATCAAAATCGAAGCCCGATCCGCAGATGTTTTTACCCAAAAAACCTTTCCGGCGCGCCTGCTCAATCGCTATCTCCAATATGCCAATTGCTTTGTTGTATTCACCCCTGATATATATGTAACCTTTGTTTATACCCGCGGCGTGCGATGCGATTATCATTCCCTCGATAAGCTGGTGCGGATCGTTTTCAAGGAGGAACCTGTCTTTGAAATTGCCCGGCTCGCCTTCATCGGCATTGCAGACAAGGAATTTCGGGGTAATGTTTGCTTTATACACATATTCTATCTTGTTTCCGGTAGGAAAACCGGCTCCCCCTCTTCCCCTAAGTTCCGATTTTTTTATTTCATTGATAATATTTTCACAATCTTGGGCAAAAATATTCCGTACAGTATCATATCCACCAATTTCGATATATGAATCAATGGAATACGGGTCGATTTTCCCGCAGTTCCTTGTTATTAAATCCAAATTATATTTCTTCATGATACTTCCTCCTGTACTCTGAAATTATTCTTGGTATATCATCCTTTGTAAGGCTGCCGTATACCTTTTCGCCTATTCGTATAGCCGGAGACATATTACAGCATCCGAGGCAGCTTGTTCTTTCAAGCGAGAAAACACCGTCATGTGTAGTTCCGCCTACGCGGATCTCAAGATAATCTTCAAGTTCTTCGAGTATGTTTGTCGAACCGTTCACATAGCATGGAACATCATTGCATACCTGGATAATGTATTTGCCGCGGGGCCTGGTGGAAAAAAGAGAATAAAAGGTAATTATACTGTACGCCCTGCTTTCGGTTATGCCGAGTTCTTCAGCCAGTTGTGCAAGCTCTTCTTCGGATATATGGTTCGTATCTTTGCTTTTTTGGTATTCGAGCAGGGCGTTCAGTATGTTTTCGCTTTTGCGTGATTCTTTATTTATTGTTTCTAAAAGCATTAAACTAAACCTCCTTATTTCATTATTATGGTTTTTTCGTATTTTACGCTGAGGGTTACCATTACATCATCAATTTCACGCAGTTTTCGTCTGCATGCCTGAAGCTCCTTCTCGTAATCATGAATTCTTTTAAGCAATTCCGATCTTTGCTTTTCGAAGTCCTCATACGGAGGGGTACAGCATTCCTCAATCTTACGGTTGATTTCTTCAACTTCTTTTCTCATATGTTCACATAAATTCTGCAAATAACTGTTGGATTCCCATGTTTCCATGTACTCCCTGATACAATTGATGTCATACAAAAGTTGTTTTTTGCGGTGGATTAAACTGGCAATATCTTCCACGTAATACACCTCCTTAACAATTACGAGCGTCAGGTGCAGCCAAATTCCGGAAGAAATAACCTAAGAAGCCGACTATCAGGCGAGAAACCACATCATTATTAACATGAGAGTAAAAATAAGTGAACAAATGTCGTTAGATCAAACTGTTTTACGAATAGATTAGTGAACAAATGGAGCATAAGGGTAAGCGAACAAGTGCAGCCAGATTATACTTCTTGTTATATGAGCCATACAGACAAATGAAAAAATGCAGCTAATTATGGCATATACTAAATGTGCATAATTAAGCCGTCTATCGAAGAAATGATTTTGGTAAATTTTATTATATAGTAAAACATTGGTAATGTCCAGTAAAAAAACGCATATGAATTTTAAACGTAAAATGAAAAGTTAAAGTCTATCTTTTATAGTACCTCACCCGACATAAGTTTGTCACAA
>ERZ773359.3119-NODE-3119-length-19633-cov-12.573092_pt1 | contig 19633 bp, 18 predicted proteins | sample MGYA00374955_ERZ773359 | MGnify/ENA primary metagenome ERZ773359 (study PRJEB29098, sample SAMN04486028) | biogas fermenter metagenome | study: EMG produced TPA metagenomics assembly of the Biogas fermentation microbial communities from Germany - Plant 4 DNA1...
GACCCCGGCTTAAAGATTGCCGGGGTGACGAAAAAAGGTGATAGAACCATTCAGGAATGACAAACACGGAGGTCTTTTCTCCGTGTTGTATTTGCTCTCTTTGTTTTGTCTTCCGGGGGGTGATAGGGGGAGTTTTTTCTCCCCCTATAGTGGGAAATCTTTTCTTCCCACTAGTCTTTTATTTTTATATTTTTGTCTTTTTGGGGGTGATAGGGGGAGTTTTTTCTCCCCCTATAGTTCTGCTATAATATTGTAAAGATTTTTCATTTCTTCTATCGTGGAGGGGCGTGGGCGTGGTAGAGCATACCTTCAACGGGAGTGAAATAAAAACCCTGGAGAGCATTGTTGACAATGCGATAAAGCTATCTGGTGCTCAAACTGGGTCTTTGGTTTTGGCTCGTAGTGATGGAAGCTTATTTATTGCTGCTGGTCAGGGGCTTTTGGATGAGTATATCGGAGCTCCAATAAAATCGGATGGGGAAACTGTATCGGAGCATGTTTTTAAAACCGGTGAGCCCTTGATTATAGATGACTATAATTACAGTCAGTTTTCTCGCCGAAGGAAAAGAGAAGATTATTCTATCTCGCTTCCTATCAAAAAGACTGATGGAGCGGTAGCTGGTGTCCTTAATTTAAACCGGACTGACTGCCCCTTCGAGGAAGAGGACATTCCCCAGCTGGAAGCACTCACCATTAATATTGCTATCATCCTGGAAGAAAACAGTCTTCGCCGGAGGCGGGAGCACATTATTGTTGCCCTATCTGAAATCGTTGGCCTTTTTTCCTCTTTATTCTGTACTGATACCTCAAGTGATGTCTTTGAGAAAATATTTTATTCGGTGAAAACCTTGACGGGTGCGAGAAAGGCAGCAGTATTCAAGCTTTCTAAAAAAAGACCTTTTCTAGTTTTTGAGAAAGATTGGCCAAAACAGCTCCGGTGGAAGGATTTTGCTGAAGTTGATGACCAAATCCAGGAGTGTATTGAGCAAAAGGAAGTTATAACTATTGAACATAGTTCCCGAATTTTTTTCCTCTTTATACCTTTAGTATCAGGAAATCATCCTCCCTACCTTTTTACGGGCATTTTGAAGAAGCCTATTACTATTATCGATTATCTTGTGCTTTCCATTGTGGTGAATATGGGAAATGCTGCTCTTGAGAATATCTCCCTCTATCAAAAGAGTAGAAGGCTGGCTCAGGAGAGAGAAAGAAATCGCCTGGCACGTGAACTTCATGATGGATTAACGCAGATTATGGTTACCACTCAAATTTATCTTCATCTTCTGGAAAAAAGTCTGGAAAATGCCGATTCCAACGACCTCTTGATTTTGCAGAAAGTTCAATCTTTGAATAAATTGGGTCTGGAAGAATCGCGCTTTATTCTTTCTGAACTGAAGGGCAAACCAATTACTCCTCTACAATTCCGGGAGAAAGTTGACGAGACTATCAATCTTTTTGCTACTCCTGACAAAGAGGTTGAGTTTGACTATAAAGTGGATGTTAAAGAAATTCCTTATCAGGTTTACCAAACGGTGCTGAAGATTTTGCAAGAAACTTTATCTAACATTCAAAAACATGCTCAAGCTCAGAAAGTTAAAATTTGTATAACGAATAGCAAACAACAGATGATTTTTTCTATAGAAGATGATGGAGTGGGCTTTGACCCCGAAGCTTTGGAAGAAAAAGAATCTGAACATTTTGGTCTTAGAAGCCTTAAAGAAAGGGTTCGGGTTTTGCGAGGGAAGTTTGATATTGATAGTCAACCGGGATGGGGAACAAAAATTATGGTAAAAGTTCCCTTACCGAGAGAAATAGCGGTTTAATTTTTAGTATAGAGCTATGAAAATAAGAGTTGCTCTTATTGATGACCATCCCATTTTTATTGCTGGTTTAAAACAACTGCTGGAAAGTGATGGCCGGTATGAAGTTAAGGCAGTGGCTCAAAGTGGCGAAGAAGCGCGAAAATCTATTGATTTTAATGAAGTTGATGTTGCTCTGGTAGATGTTAATATGCCGGGTGGAAGTGGGATTGAGTTAATAAGATTCATAAAACGACAAAAAGGAGACTGCCGGGTGATAATGTTAACGGTTGAGGAAGATGAAGAAACCATCAATCGGGCGATAAAAGAAGGAGCCCAAGGATATATCCTGAAACAAGAATCACCTGAGCACCTGTTAAAAGCCATTCAAGCCTCTATGGATGGAGAAATACTCTTGAGTAATCATGTCTATACTCGCATGGTAGATAGAATCAGAAAAACCAGTCCCCTGGATAAGGAACAATCAATTTTATATAATAAATTGACCGAACGGGAAATTGAAGTTACTCGGTTGATTGTTCAGGGGAAAAATAATAAGCAGATTGCTCAGGAGCTGTATATCAGCGAAAGTACGGTAAAAAATCATATCAGCAACATTATGGATAAGCTATCGATAAAAAGTCGAACAGAGCTGGTCACTATAGCAGTGAGGGAGGGGATTCAATAATAGTACTTCTCGTTTTCCAATATAGGACACTTGGCTTTTAAAAATAGGAATTTAGTCCTATATGAAGCAGGTTGTTTTCCATTTATAGTAGTATTCAGGATTTAGAACTGCAGAGTCTGGAGGATGGTAAATTGACAACGGAGGTCAAAATCAGCCAGAAAAAAGTCTTTGTTGTGGATGATAACCGTTTTTTCCTGGAAAGCCTGGTGTTTCTTCTCAACCGTCAAAAAGATATAAAAGTGGTGGGTACTTATCATCGTGCCCGGGGAGTTTTGCAAAAAATCAAAGCTGCTCAACCCGATGTTGTTATTCTGGATGTGCAGCTTCCCGATGGTGATGGGATTAGTATCTTGCAGGAGATTAAATCTCAGCTGGGCATTCCGGTAATTATGCTTACTATTTATGAAGAAGGTAGAGAGCGAGCTATGAAAAACGGGGCTTATGCTTATCTGGTAAAAGGAGAAGAATTGGATATCCTTTACCAGAAGATTCGCCAGATCGGGGAGATTTAACCGCAAGAATCATTTTAATCTACTTCATTTATGGGGAGAGTTGTTCTTCGCGCTATAAGGCCTCTTCTCAAGGAGGGTTATAAGAAGAGGCCACCTACTGCCGGGGGAGACGCTTTCCCCGGCATAGTTTTTAGTCTTACGTCGTAGATACTGAGGGATGCTTTCTCCCTCAGTAATTTTGTCTTTTTATCTTGTTTTTAGCGCCGCAGGCTGCCTTTTTAGTTTTACACTGTAGGTAGTTCTGTTTCCTTTTTATCTTTTTCTGTTTTTCTTTTAATCCCTTAAAGGGGGTGATAGGAGGTTTCCCCCTATAGTATAATACTCTGGTGAGTTTTTTGAGAAATAAGGTATAATCCTGTGTGGAGATGAATTTATATGGCGGTAGTAGAAAAAAAAGAGAAAAACAGCAAGGAAGGAAAAACAGTCGAGGTTGCTTTCCGCTCTATCACCAAACGTTTTCCTCCTGACATTTTAGCTAACGACCGGGTATCTTTTGAAGTAGAAAAAGGCACTGTTCACGCTTTACTGGGAGAAAATGGAGCAGGCAAGACAACGCTCATGAATATTCTCTATGGACTTTTTCCCCCCGATGAAGGAGAAATAATCATTAGGGGTATGCCCACTAAGATTTCTTCCCCTCGGGAGGCCATTAATCTGGGGATTGGCATGGTTCACCAGCATTTTAAGCTCATATCTACTCACACGGTTAGTGAAAATATCATTCTGGGGTTAGCATCTACTCCTTTTTTCTTTCCCGCAGAAAAAGCGGAATCTGAAATCAGGTTTCTCTCAGAAAGATATGGTTTGAAAATAGATCCTCGAGCTCGTATCTGGCAACTTTCAGCGGGCGAGAAGCAAAAAGTTGAGATTCTTAAAGCTCTTTATCGCCGGGCTGAAATTCTTGTTCTGGATGAACCTACCTCGGTTCTGACTCCTCAAGAAGCAGAAGAGCTATTTGCCACTCTCCGGTTGATGAAAGAAGAGGGTAAAACCTGCATTTTTATCACTCACAAACTCAATGAGGTTAAAGAGATTGCCGATGCTGTGACAGTGATGCGGAGAGGGAAAGTGGTTTCTACTATTCTTCCCTCCTCGGTTTCTCTGGAAGAGTTAGCCCGAATGACTGTGGGAAAAGAAGTGATTTCTGTGGTTCCCCGTAAAACCGTATCAGGTAAAATTATTCTTCAGCTTCAGAAAGTTTCCGCTATGGGAGATAGAGAAATTCCTGCTCTTTCAAATCTCTCTCTTACCGTAAGAGAGGGAGAAATTGTAGGGGTGGCAGGTGTGGCGGGAAATGGACAGAAAGAATTGGCGGAAGTAATAGTGGGTTTACGTCAGGCTACAGAAGGGCATGTTTTCTTACAAGATAAAGAAATAACTAATCTCCCGCCTCGAGATATCGCTTCTTTAGGAGTAGCTTATATTCCTGAAGAGCGGCATATGGGGTTGGTGGGGGAGATGAGTGTAGCGGAAAACCTCCTGCTGCGAGGTTATTCTCGGCCTCCGTTTTCTCAGGGTTTCTGGGTGGACTGGGAAAAGGCAGAAGCTTACAGTGAAAAACTTATTTCCAATTATCACATTAATCCACCTATTGCGGATATTCCGGTGCGGCTTCTTTCAGGAGGAAACCGTCAGAGAGTAATTATTGCGCGGGAGCTGGAGCGGAAACCAAAATTGGTGATAGCTTCCAATCCCACTGCTGGTTTGGATGTTTCCGGTGTAGAGGCTATTCATCAGTTACTGGTAAAAGCTCAAGAAGAAGGTGCAGGAATTCTTCTTATTTCTGGAGACCTGGATGAGCTTTTGAAACTTTCCAATAGAATAGTGATTATGTTTAAGGGAGAAATTGTAGGAGAGAAAGAGAAAGAGCACTGGACAGAAGAAGATCGGCGAGAAATTGGGTTGGGGATGGGAGGCGTAAGGATATAAGTGGGTAGAAGAAAACTTACGTCGTTCCGCGTAGAGTTATCGCTACAACCAACTCTTTACTCTGTCATCTTTTTCTCTCTTTTGGCTATTGTTCTTGCTTTTGCATGTGGCAGCATTATTTTTCTGTTCTACCATATTTCTCCCTGGATAGCTTATCAAACTTTTTTCCGGGGAGCTTTTGGGAGCTGGTACGCTTTTTCCGAGACTCTAAAGCGAACCATTCCTCTACTTTTGGTAGGTGAGGGGTTAGCTTTAGCTTTTCGGGCTCAAGTGCTCAATATTGGAGCGGAAGGGCAAATTCTTCTGGGAGCTGTTGCCGCTACCTGGGTGGCTCTTTTTTCCGGGCTTCCCTCTTTTCTTTTACTTCCCACGATGTTTCTGCTGGGATTCTTAGCTGGAGCAGGATGGGCTTTGATTCCTGCTTTCTTTAAAACTCGTTTTGCAGTGAACGAGGTTCTTTCTACCCTTATGCTTAACTATGTGGCTTCTAATCTGGTTCTCTATCTAATTGGAGGTCCCTGGAAAGGTAAAGGAGTGCGAGGTTTTACCTACACTGATACTTTTCCTGAGGCGGCCTGGCTTAAAACGATGGGGATAACCAGAGTTCCCTATTTTACTCTTTTAACAGGCATTGTTCTGGCTGTGGGGGGCTATATTTTCCTTAAAAAAAGCGCTTTAGGTTTTGAGTTCCGTATTGTGGGTAACAGTTCTGAAACAGCAAAGCTTCTGGGAATAAGTGAGGAAAAGATTGTTCTTTTCGCGATGTTCCTCTCAGGGGGGTTAGCCGGGTTTGCAGGAGTAGGAGAGGTCGCTGGTATACATCATCTTTTGAGGCATCCCGACCATATTTCCTTAGGTTACGGATACACGGCGATAATTGTGGCCTGGTTAGCTCGAGCCAATCCTCTGGCTACAATTTTTACCTCTTTTTTGTTTGGTGCTCTCCTCTCCGGTGGCGATGCTCTCCGGGTGTCGTTGGGTATTCCTTTTCAGGTGGTATCGGTATTCAATGGGCTTATTCTCTTTTTTCTCATTTCTACTGAACGTTTGAGCCGATATCGTATCATATGGGGGGAGGAGAAAGCGGTGGAGAGAAGTGGCTCTTGAACTTGTTTTAGGAACCTTAAATCGGGCTCTGGCTTATGGCACTCCTCTTCTTTTAGCCACGCTGGGAGAGATTTATGTCGAGCGGGCCGGGGTTCTAAATCTGGGGATAGAGGGAATGATGATGCTGGGGGCATTTTCCTCTTTTTGTGTGGCTTATTTGACTTCTAACCCCTGGTTGGGAATTCTGACGGGAGCCATAGCGGGAGGATTGTTCTCTCTGATTCATGCTTTTTCTAGTGTTACTCTGCGTGCCAACCAAACTGTATCGGGACTGGCTCTCACTATGTTGGGAACGGGGATTGCTGAAACTTTGGGAAGAAGTTGGGAGGGAAAGGTGCTCACCTCACCTATCAGACCCTTCTCGGAAGACTTTTTGTCTCTGTTCCCTCTCTGGATGAGAACCCTCTTTAGAGATAGCAATCTCCTTGTGGTGGGGAGTATCATTCTGGCTCTGGTGCTCTGGTTTTTTCTTTTTAAAACTAAACCGGGACTTTTTTTGCGTTCTTGTGGGGAAAACCCTGCAGCTTGTGATGCTCTGGGGGTCAATGTATGGAAAGTACGCTATATAGCAGTTTTTTGGGGAGGAATTATGGCCGGGTTAGGGGGGGCGTATATTGCTGTTGCCTATCGTCCCACCTGGTCTTCAGGTATGACTCAGGGGATGGGATGGTTAGCAGTGGCATTAACTATTTTTTCTTTCTGGAATCCTCTCTATGCTCCTCTTGGTGCTTACCTTTTCGGAGCATTGTTTCACTTAGCTTTTCGCTTACAGGTTTTCGTTGCTCCAGAAATTTTAAATTCCCTACCTTATCTTTTCCCGGTGGTGGCTCTGGTGTTCTTTTCTCGTCTCGCTTTTCGGAAAAAGATTGGTGTTCCGGGAAGTTTAGGAAAACCTTATGAGCGGGGAGAATCAGAGTAAATATAGGAAACTAAGAAAGGAGTGAAAAAATTGGAAGCGTCTGTGGATCAGTTAACGGTCAAAACTATTAGAATGCTGGCTCTGGACACGATCCAGAAAGCAAAATCGGGACATCCTGGATTACCTTTAGGAGCTGCTCCGATGGGTTACGTTCTTTTTCGACGGGTTATGAAACATAATCCTAAAAATCCCCGGTGGTTTAATAGGGATCGTTTTATCCTCTCGGCAGGGCATGGTTCGGCCTTGCTTTATACTCTTCTTTATCTGAGTGGATATGAGAAGATGAGTCTCGATGAACTAAAGAGTTTCCGCCAGTGGGGAAGCCATACCCCTGGACATCCGGAACGCTGCATAGATTGTGGTATAGAAGCTACAACTGGCCCTTTGGGACAGGGCTTTGCGATGGGCGTGGGAGCGGCAATTGCTGAAGCTCACCTTGCTGCCCGATTCAACCGTCCTGGCTTTCCCATTATTAACCACTATACCTATGCTCTGGTGAGTGATGGGGATTTAATGGAAGGAGTGGCGCAGGAGGCGGCTTCTTTAGCCGGGCATTTGAAACTGGGGAAACTGATTTATCTCTTTGATAATAACCGGGTGAGTCTTTCAGGAGAGACGTCAATTTGTTTTACTGAAAACATCAGAATGCACTTTGAAGCTTATGGATGGCAGGTGCTTGAAGTAAAAGATGGAAACAATTTAGAAGAGCTTGTTCGGGCAATTCAGGAAGCACAAAAAGACGAAAGCCGCCCCTCTCTTATAATGGTTTCTACTCATATCGGGTATGGGAGTCCTAAACAGGATAGCTTTGAAGTCCATGGCTCACCTCTAAAACCAGAAGAGGTAGTAGAGACGAGAAAGTTTTTCGGCTGGCCTCTGGATCAGGATTTCTATGTTCCCGAAGAGGCTTTAAATCACATGCGAGAAATTATAAGGGAAGGTGAAGAAAAGGAGAAAGAATGGAATAACCTCTTTTCTTCCTATGCTCGAGAGTTTCCCGAATTGGCACAGGAGTTGACCATGCTTATAAAGGGAGAGCTCCCTCCCCGGTGGGACGAAGGCCTTCCTGTTTTTGATCCTGCTTCAGGAGACATTGCCACTCGCTCGGCAGGAGGCAAAGTTCTCAACGCTCTGGCAGATAAAATTCCTTCTCTCATCGGTGGCTCGGCGGATTTAGACCCTTCTACAAACACAGTCTTGAAAGGGAAAGGGAGCTTTCAGGCGCCCGGTTCGTGCCCCCCTGGAACTCAAGGTCTTGTGGAAGGACCTCTGGGTTATGAGGGAAGAAATATTGCTTTTGGCGTGCGAGAGCACGCTATGGGGGCTATTTTAAATGGTATTGCCATTCATGGGGGGCTTATTCCTTTTGGGGCGACATTTTTTGTATTTTCTGATTATATGAGGCCAGCCACTCGAGTGGCAGCTCTCTCCCATTGTAAAGTCATTTATGTGTGGACTCATGATTCGGTAGCTCTGGGGGAAGATGGGCCAACTCATCAACCGGTAGAACAGCTTATGAGCTTTCGGGCAATGCCTAATTTAGTTTGCATTCGACCGGCTGATGCTAATGAAACTCGTGAAGCGTGGAAAATAGCCATAGAAAGGAAAGAAGAACCGGTAGCGCTCATTTTAACCCGGCAAAACGTACCTGTAATCGATCGGGATAAATATGGAAAAGCGGAAGGCTTGAGAAAAGGAGCCTACATCATCGCCGATTGTGCACCGCATTTACCTCAGCTCATCATTATTGCTACAGGTTCAGAAGTGAGTCTGGCTCTGGAGGCTTATGAGAAACTATCTTCTGAGGGAGTCCGGGTGCGGGTAGTAAGTATGCCTTCCTGTGAATTATTTGAAGAACAACCTGAGGCATATCGCCGGGAAGTTCTTCCTCCGGAAGTGAAAAAACGAATTGCCATTGAAGCTGGAGCAACACTGGGGTGGTATAAATATGTAGGGGAAGAGGGTAAGGTCATTGGCATTGATCGCTTTGGCGCCTCTGCTCCTGGTAAAGTGGTGCTGGAAAAATTAGGTATCAGTCTGGAAAATCTTTTAGCTCAAGCTCGGTCTCTTCTTGAATAAAGAGAGAAGTGCACCTTGAAAATTGAATAATGTATACAATAGGGGCATCCTGGAAAAGAAATAAACTTAGAAGTGGAAGATTAAAAATCGGATTAAAAATATAAAAGAACAAAAACTATTGGGTAGAGAAGACGTCTCCCCGGATACCCCCTATAAACTCTAAAATTGCCATGCATGCTGGAATCTTTTTTCTCCGGTGTTATTATCTCGGTTTTTTTAGTCTTTCCTTTCCTACCTTTTTCTTGCGCTCAGGCACCAGATGAGATTTGCAATGACAGCTGAAGGTAAGGGATAGATGGTAAATCGGGATTGCCATGGTAAGCGAAACAAATGATCCTCTTGACGGTGGCACGAGATGTGAGATATTTTGTAGCAAATAAAGGGAGTTGAGTTGTGCAGCAATCGATAGAACTATGCTTATTTAGTTTGATGTCACAAGATTTTGGAACTTCCGAAAATTTCATTATCATGCTTAAGGAGGCGTTTCAATGAATAAAAAGGCAGTTTTAGCAGTGGTTCTTCTTTTGTCTTTGCTTATTACAGGAGTAGCTTTTTCAGAAGAGGCTAAGTTGAAGGCAGGATTTATCTATGTAGGGCCAATAGGGGATTTAGGCTGGAGTCATGCTCATGAGCAAGCTCGTCAAGTGTTAGAAGAGGTCTATCCCTGGCTGGATACCATATATGTAGAAGCAGTTCCAGAAGGAGAAGTAGAAGGAATCATCGATCGATTAATTAATCAAGAAAAAGTGGATATAGTGGTGACCACAAGTTTTGGCTTTATGGATGGAACTTTGAATGCAGCCAAAAGATACCCGGATAAAATCTTCTTTCATTGTTCCGGGTTTAAACGAGCTCCTAATTTGGCCACCTATATGGCTGATTTCCATCAAGTTTATTATTTGAACGGAATTATGGCTGGAGCACTAACCAAATCGGGAAAGATTGGTTACGTGGGGACTTTTCCTACTCCGGAATTAAAAAGGCACATTAATGCTTTTACTCTGGGAGTGCGCCGGGTAAATCCCCAGGCAGAGGTTAATGTGCGGTGGTTGCAAAGTGCCTGGTATGACCCTCAAGGGGCAAAAGAGGCAGCTGAAGCTCTCATTGCTGAGGGAATAGATGTTCTGGCTTTTACTGAAGATTCGGCAAGCGTGGCTCAGGTTGCAGAAGAAAAAGGACTTCCCAGTTTTGGTCATTATTCTCCCATGTTGTCCTATGCGCCCAATCATCTAGTTTCCGGGCAATTGGTACACTGGGAGGCAATTTATCTCGACTTTTTTGCTAAGGTGTATGCTGGACTCTATAACAATGAAAATTTAGAAAACGTCGATTACTGGTGGCTTTTAAGCAACGGAGCAGTGGAGTTAGGAGCTGACTTTGGCGTGCCTGTTAACCCTGCATTTGAAGAAGCTTTGAAAAGCTATATGGTAAATGACCCGGTATATGGAGAAATGAGCGCCTATGATTTAGTCTTTGAGTTAGAAAAAGCTATGGCCGACCCTGAATATGCTTTCAGTCCTTTTACTGGACCTATAAAAGACCGTAAGGGGAATCTACTTGTTCCCTCTTCGGTTCGCCTTGCTCTTGAAGATTTGATCACCATGGAGTGGGCTGCAGAAGGAGTGGCTGGTCCCTGGCCCGGAGAACCAGAGTAATCTGAGAGGGAGAGAATCTCTCCCTCTTTTTTTATGATCATGAATCTATTCCTAGACGGTGAGAATTTGATTGACAGGGTTTTTTTACTCTTATATAATAAAGGAGCTATTGGGGCGTGGCCAAGCGGTAAGGCAAGGGACTTTGGATCCCTTACTCGGAGGTTCGAGTCCTCCCGCCCCAGCCATCTTCTTTTAGTTCTCTCATCGAATAGTTAAGTCTTACAGCTTTCCTCAATTGATAGCTAAAGATGAAGAATCTGAGTTGATTAAGGATAGAAATTTGATAAAATAGTTAATAGTTTCCATAAATCGGGCGTGCTTTGGTCACGTTTTGTCTGGTGTGGTGAAAAATATGGATCTTTCTCAATGGGGTTTAATAATTTTAGCCGCGGGTCAGGGTAAAAGGATGCGCTCTTCTCTTCCGAAGGTGCTTCTCCCTGCCTGGGGTAGGCCTATTATGCAATATTTACTGGATGAGTTGAAATGGGAAGAGTTCGGTCAAAGATTTCTGGTGGTTTCTCCCTCTATGGAAGAGTTGATAAAAAGTAGTTTTGGTCAGGATATAACCATAGTGGTTCAAAAAGAGCCTAAAGGTACTGCTCATGCTGCGAGTACTGTTTTCCCCCTGATGCAAGAAGGCATTGATTGGTTTTTAATACTTTATGCTGATATGCCCCTTCTTCAGGGAGAAACTATTTTTTCTTTTCTCTCTCGAGTGGAGGAAAATCGCTATCCCTTTTCTTTTCTAACTTCTTTTTCTCCTGACCCTGCTGGCTTTGGACGGGTAGTGCGGGATGAAAAAGGAGAACCTCTGGGGATTGTAGAGGAAAAAGATTGTTCCACCCAGGAGAAAAAAATATCCGAGGTGAGCTTGGGGGTTTTTGCTTTTCAGAGAAAAGCCTTTCAAGAAATTCTTCCCTTGATTGACAATTCTAACGCTCAGGGGGAATATTACCTAACTGATGCAGTTCGAGTGGCTCGAGAAAAAGGCTACACGCCAGAGGCTTTTGCCGTGGAGTGGGATGAACAATTTTTGAATGTTAATACCCCTGCTGATTTTAGCAAAGCTATTTTAATATTAAAAGAAAGGAAAATTGCTTCCCTGTGGGATGAGGGGGTAAAAATATTAGACCCTTCTACTACCTACGTTGATTGGGATGTGGTGGTAGAGGAGGATGTGTGGTTATACCCCGGGACAGTCATAGAAGGAAAAAGCGTAATCGAAAAAGGAGCTCGGATTGGTCCTTTTTCTCGAATATCGGAAAGCAAGGTGGGAAGGAATGGCTCTGTAGAATATAGTGTGGTGGAGGGGTCTACCATAGGAGAAGAAGCGAGAGTTGGCCCTTTTGCTCATTTGCGTCCGGGCACCAAACTGGAGCGAGGAGTAAAGGTGGGCAATTTCGTAGAGGTGAAAAATTCTCATATTGGGGAAGAAACCAGAGCTTTGCATTTAAGTTATTTAGGAGATGCACAGATAGGTAAAAAAGTAAACATTGGAGCAGGAACCATAACTTGTAATTATGATGGAGAGAAGAAAAATCCCACCTTTATAGAAGACGAAGTTTTCATAGGAAGCAATAATTCCTTAGTGGCACCGGTGAGTATCGGAAAAGGTGCTTATACAGCAGCCGGCTCTACCATAACTCAAAATGTCCCTCCCTATTCTCTGGGGGTGGGGAGAGCCAAGCAGAAGAACATCGAGGATTGGACGAAAAGAAAAACACGGAGGAATAAAGACTAAATGTTAACCAGTCGGGAATTTTCCCGCCATCTAAAAGTTTTTTGCGGTACGGCTAACCCTGTTCTGGCTCAGGAAGTGTGCTGGTATCTCGATATCCCCTTAGGAAAAGCAGATGTAGGGCGCTTTCCCAATGGAGAAATAAGGGTGCAAATTGAGGAAAGTGTGCGTGGTTGTGATGTTTTTGTGATACAACCCACCTCCCCTCCGGCCAATGACCATTTGATGGAGCTTTTAATAATGATTGATGCCTTACATCGTGCGTCAGCGGAGAGAGTTACGGCGGTCATTCCTTTCTATGGTTATTGTAAGCAAGACCGAAAGACTAAAGGTCGGGAGCCAATTTCTGCAAAACTGGTGGCTAACCTTTTAGTTACCGCCGGTACAGACCGGGTTTTGACCATGGATCTGCATGCTGGACAAATTCAGGGTTTCTTTGATATACCGGTAGATAATTTGGCTGCTCAGTCTCTTCTGGCTCGCTATTTCCTCTCTCGAGGATGGAAAGAAGCGGTAGTAGTTAGCCCTGATGTGGGAGGAGCAGCTCGAGCTCGGTCTTTTGCCAATAAACTGGGAGCAGATTTAGCAATTATTGATAAACACCGACCTACTTACTCTCAAGTGATGGTGATGAATGTAGTGGGGGAAGTGGAAAATAAAAGAGCGATCATTGTCGATGACCTCATTGATACTGCGGGAACTCTGGTGGAGGGGGCTGAAGCGTTATACAGACGGGGAGCTAAAGAAATCTATGCCTGTGCTACCCATCCCGTTTTTAGTGAGCCAGCTTTTGCTCGAATTGAGAATTCTTGTCTCCGGGAAGTAGTGGTTACCAATACCATTGAAGTAAGCCAGGAAAAACTTTCTCAGCAAGGAGCAAATAAGATAAAGGTACTTTCTGTGGCTCCTATTTTTGCTGAAGCAATTAAGAGGATTCATGGTGAATTGTCAGTTAGTGAACTTTTTATATAAGAAGAGCGAGGTAAGATAATATGTCAAAAGGCAACAATGTTGTTGTTAATCTGGAAAGAAGAGAGGAAAAAGGCAAAGAGAAAAGCCGAAAGATGAGAAGAGAAGGCTGGATACCAGCAGTCTTATATTCTCGAGATAGCAGAGATGGAAAGGCAGAGCTGGTGAAGGTGAGAGAAAAAGAACTGAAGCGCATCTTACAAATACCGGGTATTACTCACCATATGCTGGATTTGTCTTTAGAGGGAGAAACGAGAAAGGGGATTATCCGCGATTTGCAAAAGAATCCCATAAAAGAAGAGATCTGGCATGTGGATTTTTATGAAGTGCAAACTGGTCAAAGAATAACTCTTTCACTACCCGTGAGAATAAAAGGAGAAGCTCGAGGGGTGGAGGCCGGTGGGACTCTGGAGTTAGTTACTCAAGAGTTGGAGGTGGAGTGTCCCAGTGGTGCTATACCTGATGAAGGTATTGAGGTAGATGTTAGTGAGTTGGAAATTGGAGATGTCGTCCGGGTGGGAGATTTAAAAGTTCCTCAGGATGTCACGATAATGGAAGACCCAGATGAAGTGATAGCAGTAGTTATTCCTCCTAGGGTAGTAGAGGAAGAGGTAGAGGTTGAGGAAGAAGTAGAGGCAGGAGTAGAAGAGGAGACGGAGGAAGAAGCTAAGGAAGAAGTAGGAGAATCTCAGACAACAGAGAAAGGAAAAACTGAGGAAGAAAAATAGTTGGTGTATTTAATAGTAGGTCTGGGCAATCCAGGAGAAAAATACTCGCATACCCGGCATAATGCGGGTTTTCGAGTAGTAGATCGTTTTTCTCGCCAATACAACTGGAAATGGCAAAATATCGGTCATCGTCTTAGCTGGACAAAAGGAGAAGTTGAGGGAAAGCAAGTTTATCTATTGAAGCCCCTTACCTATATGAATCAAAGCGGGGAGGGGCTTCTCTATTTTCCCCGATTTAAGCTTTTTTCTGAGGGAATCTTAATTGTGGTCCACGATGAGATGGACTTTCCTCCGGGGGTGGTGCGAATCAAAAAAGGAGGAGGCACTGCCGGACACCGAGGATTGAATTCTCTAATAGAAACCTTAAAAACAGACGATTTTTTACGCGTTCGAGTGGGAATAGGTAAACCACTTTCTCGAGAGGAAGCCATAGATTACGTTCTGGGAGTGCCAGAAGGGGAAGAGAAAGCTCTCTTAGAGAAAGGAGAGGAAAGAGCAGTTTCTGCTCTTTCCTCTATCTTAGAGGAAGGATGGGAGAGAGCTATGAATAAATACAATGCGCAAGAAGATTGAGGTGGAAAAATGGAAAAAAAGAAATTAGCTGAAACTTTCTCCCTGGTGCTACAGCCCAGCGCTATAGCAGTGCTTTTATATCTTGTGGTGAGCTTTAGTTTTGCAACAGGCTGGAGAGCCTGGTTTTTCTTTTTAATTGGCCTGCTTTTTGTGGGCATATTCCCGATACTACTGGTTGTCTTCTTAACTAAAAAGGGAAAAGTTTCTGATCCTGATTTGCCTAACAGAGAAGAGCGTTTTTTTCCTTATTTAATGATTTGTGGTCTTTACCTTTTAGCTCTGGTTATTTTCCTTCTTACTTCTGCACCTTTACCTCTTGTAGCTATTACCTGTTGTTATCTGGGAGTAACCTTTGTGGGAGCAATTGTTTCTCTTTTCTGGAAGATTAGTCTTCATCTCGCTGGTGTTGCCGGTCCTGTTACTGCGATGGCCATGATTATTAGCCCTTACTGGGCGTTTCTTTATCTTTTGCTTTTGCCTCTGGGCTGGGCGAGAATTTATTTAGCAAAACATGATTTGTATCAGGTTGTGGCTGGAAGTGTGATGTCTATAGTTATTACTTTTATTATTGTATCAAGCATAGTTTAAGGAGAGAAAGATGGACGAAAGTTTATTTAAAAAAGCGGCATCTTTTATGCTGGAACGTAAACCCTGGTTGGTGCTCACTGGAGCAGGAATATCAACGGAAAGTGGCATCCCCGATTTTAGAAGCCCAGGTAGTGGTTTGTGGGATAAATATGACCCCATGGAGATTTTATCTACCGATGTTCTTTTTAATCGCCCTCATGTTTTTTATCAGGAAGGCCTTCCGGTTCTTATGAAGTTTGAAGAGGCTCAGCCTAATAGAGCTCACTACATTCTGGCTGAGTGGGAAAAGGAAGGTTTAGTAGAGGCGGTAGTCACCCAAAATATAGACAGCTTGCATTATAAAGCTGGTTCTCAAAAAGTGCTGGAGATTCATGGCCATCTTCGCTCTGGCCATTGCCTCAAGTGTCGGGCTTCTTTTCCCATTAGAGTTATGAAAGAAAAAGTAGATGAAGGAGACATACCACCCCATTGCCAGTGTGGCGGCATTATCCGTCCTGATGTTGTGCTGTTTGGCGATATGTTACCTCCTTGCTTCGAAGAGGCAGTGGAGCTGGCTCATCGTCTTCCTCTTTTGGTTATTGGTTCTAGTTTGCAAGTTTCTCCGGCCAATTTTCTCCCTTCTTATAGTCCTTACCTTATTATAGTTAATCTGGAGCCTACTCCTTTTGACCAGCGAGCTCATTTTGTTTTACAAGGGAAAGCCAGTGAGGTTCTCTGGAGACTCGATGAGGCTATGAAGAATTCAGGAAGTTGAGGAGAGTTTATTAGTTTTCAGTTTATTAGTTTTCCGGTGGTGGGAAAGCAGTCCTTTTAAGATACCGGCCACTGGTATAGCAATGATTAACCCTAACGCCCCATAAAGCTTTCCCCCCACTGCAAGAGCGAAAAGAACAGTTAGAGGATGAAGACCAGTTTCTTTGCCCAGAAGCTGGGGAGATATAAATATTCCTTCTACAAAATTAATGCCTCCAAAAAGAAGTATTACTCCTAAAACCAACCATGGTGATTTAGTAGCTGCTAAAATAATAGCCGGTATAGCACCAAGCACGGGACCGAGGTAGGGGACTACTTCTACTATTCCAGCAATAACCCCTATAGCCAGAGCAAAATCTATCTTCATCAGGGCCAAGCCAACACTAGCGCATGTTCCTACAAAAAGGGCAATTAAAGCTCTCCCTCTTATAAACCCTCCTAAAACCTGGTCAATTTCCCGGAGTAAGGCTATGTATTCCCTTCGTCGAGAAGGAGGAAACAATCTTACTAAAGAGCGGCGGACTTTAGTAGCATCAGCCATAAAAAAGTAAAGAGCCACAGGGGTCATAATAAAGCCTAAAAAGATAATATTAGCCAGGATAGATACTAAGTTGGGAATACCGCTAATTACGTGAGTTAAGTAATTTTGGAGATTGGTGGAAATATTAGTTAAGAAACTTTCTACAGCCTGAGAAATGTTTGAATCTGGATAGCGTTCATCAAGTTTATCTAATCCTTCAATTATTTTCTCAATCAGGGTTTCTGAGTACTGAGGCCACTGAAAGGTCAGGGTTCTAAATTGAGAAATTACTTCGGGAACCAGAAAGATAAAAAGAGATAAGAAAAATACCAGTATTGCCACAAACACTATAACCACCGAGAGTTTCCAGGAGAGCCCCCGAGAATTCAGGAGTTGAACAACAGGAGAAAGAGCATAGGCTAAAAGCCCACCTAAGGCAAAGGGTATTAAAACATCTTTTAGTAAATAGGCGAGATAAAGAGCGATGACGATGAGAACGAGATAGTAGAAATTTTTTATTATTTTTCCTTCTTCTGAGTTATTCATTTTCCCTTTCCCTGCTTTATATGATAGTATTATTGTAAACGTACAAGGGGAGATTTCCAATAGGGGAAATAATAAAATTGAAGAACGGGTGAAGAAGTAATGCTACAATCTCAAAAAATCACCGTTTTAATTCCCACTTATAACGAAGCTCCCAGATTACCCAGGGTGCTGGAGGTAGTCTGCAAGATCAAGTGGGTAGATGAGGTAGTGGTAATCGATAGTCACTCCCAGGATGGGACTCTGGATGTAGCTCGTAGTTTTCCGGTAGAGGTTATTCCTCTGGATAAAGACAGAGGAAAGGGAGCAGCTCTTGCAGAAGGAATTCGGCTAAAGAAAGACAGCGATATTTATGTTTTTCTGGATGCTGATTTGATTGGTCTTACTGAAGAGCATGTCCTGGCGTTGGTTAAGCCTTTGATAGAAGACCCCTCTTTAGCTATGACTATTGGTGTTTTTGAGAGAGGTCGAAGATTGGGTGACCTTGCTCAAAAATTTTTTCCCATTCTCAACGGGATGCGAGGAGTGCGAGGAGAGTGGGTGAGAAGCTTACCTGATTTTTCCTGGACTCGTTTTGGAGTGGAAACTTTTCTGACCAGAGTTGCCCTAGAAAATAAGGCAAATGTAGAGTTCCCGGCACTTCCTGGTTTAGCCCACTATCATAAAGAGGAGAAATATGGCTTTTTTCTGGGATTTTACCATCGGATTAAGATGTATAAAGAAATAGTGCAAACTCTTTTTCTTTATAAAAAACGAATAGAAAATTGGCCTAAGCTGGTAGGAGAGGGAGAAAAACACGGTGTCATGGTATAGCGTAATATAAAATGAATTTTATCAGTTGTTTTTTAATTATGGTCGTTTCATGAGTTGGTTTTTCCTCCATCAACCGAAATGAAGAAAATTTATGATTTGACCCTTCCTCTTACTACCGATATCCCGGTTTTTCCTGGCCAACCTCCTCTTTCTCTTTTACCATGGAGTGACTTGAAAATTCATGGTAGTGCTACCAATGCGTTTTTTATGGTAGAACATACCGGCACTCATCTCGATGTTCCTGCCCACTTCATTGAGGGAGGAAGAACAGTGGAAGAGATACCCCTGGAACGTTTCTGGGGAGAAGCTCTGGTTTTAGATGTCTCCTCTTACCTTGGTAGAGGAGAGCTAAGACTTCCTGACCTGGAAAGGGTTTTAGGAGAAAAAGATATAAAAGAGGGAGACATTGTACTTTTCTATAGCGGTGTAGATAAGCTATTGGGTAAGCCAGAATACTTTGCTCAAGGGGTTTTCCTGACTGAGGAAGTAGCTAAATTTTTGATAGATAAAAAAGTAAAGGGGGTAGGAACTGATAGTCCGAGTATTGATTCCCAGCCCTTTGCGGTTCATCGTCTTCTTTTAGCTCGAGAAATCATCATTTACGAATCTTTAACCAACCTCAGGGAGCTCCGGAGTAAAAGAATCATTTTCGTCGGGTTTCCTCTGAAACTAAAAGGGTGCACTGGCTCACCCATTAGAGCCGTAGCTATTTGTGGTTAACTGTAAATATTATGCCGAGGGGAGAAGATTTTTTGTTTTCCCCTCGGCATAATTCGGTCTCTAAGCAGTTTTTTGTTTTTTTATTTTGTTTTTAGCGCCGCAAAGCTACCCTACCTTGAATTATTTTGCTCGATTTTTGGCTTCTTTTAGCCAGTACTGGGCGGTTTTATCGTCGGGCCGAAGTGATAGATATTTTTCTAATGCCCGTGCTGCATTATGGTAATCTTTGGTCTCGAAGTAGGCCATGCCCAACCAGTAGTGAGCTTTGTCCATGTTAGGGTTAAGAGATATGGCTTGCCGGAAAAGCTCGATAGCAGCAGAGTAATCCTTGTTTTCAAATTTGAGATAACCCTGTTCATAGCTTTCCCAGGCATCTTTCCCGTACTTTTTCCAGTTCTCGCATTTTTCCAGGAAATATTTGGCTTGAGTATTATCTGGTTCTAATTGTACAACCTTCTTCCACGCCCATATGGCTTCATCTATCATTTCCTCCTCTTGGTAAGTGCGAGCTAACCAGAACCACGCTTTAGTGAAGTTGGGTTTGGCAGTTACTGCTTCTACAAAGAACTGAATGGCTTCCTCTTTCCTCCCCGCTTGATACAGGTTATAGCCCTGATCGAACATCACCTGGGCGTAACCTTCAGTTGTTACATCAAAGCTGTAAATAGGCTGCCCAAAATCGGCGCTTTGAGCTAAAGGAGTAATTGACAATAAAAAAAGTAAGTTCAGAACGAGAATGGCTTTTTTATTTTTGAGCATCTCAATCCCTTCCTTTCTAAATTGATAGGTATTTTATATATATTTTAACACATTTAAAAAACAGAGCTATAAAGAAAAAACTTCCTTATTGATTCCTCTCGTTTTTCCGTCACCCCTGAATAATTCTATCAACTATAAGGGGATATCCCTTATTAACCCCTTTTTGTTCGTTACCCCGGCAACTTTTGAGCCATTTTTAGCCTGCCCCTGAATGTATTTATTGCCCCTTATTCGTCACCCC